>Ga0187827_10001877_pt1 | contig 29652 bp, 20 predicted proteins | sample ETNtaG_39_FD_167969 | JGI IMG/M metagenome (GOLD analysis project Ga0187827, IMG submission 167969) | Marine microbial and viral communities from oxygen minimum zone, Eastern Pacific Ocean - ETNP2014_SV_150_PacBio MetaG (Illumina Assembly) | ecosystem: Environmental > Aquatic > Marine > Hypoxic...
GCTTTGAGAAGGCTTTTTTATTTCATTTAGATCAACCGTAATTTCACCACCTAATTAATCCAAAATTTAATATCCTAATAAGGGCCCTTAGCTCAGTGGTTAGAGCAGCGGACTCATAATCCGTTGGCCCGGGGTTCGAATCCCTGAGGGCCCACAAAATCTTTTTGTCATTCTGATTCCGATTTATCGGGAGAAGAATCTCAAACATTTTTTAAGATTAGAGCTTAAGATACTTCTTTGCCTCACTCATTAGTATGACAGCCTCTTTTTAATTAACTTAAAGAAACCATCGTCATTCCAAACCCCGTACATATAATGTTGGTGTCACAGTTCTACCAGTTACCATTAACCAGTGTTTTGCCATTCCATCTATTCAATCTGCCGTTTTGGTGCACGATTTGGGCACACTACGCTACTCCAGAATAGGGATCGTGAGGCGAATCAGGAGTCAGGTTCGACCTCGCCATGATATTTGCAGCCGGGCGCCCACTTCTAAGCTCACCGGCCATGGCTTTCATATATTTCTCTGTATGCCCAAAAAAGATCTTGTATCCGGCGCATAGATAGTTCAAACCATCTTCGCCATCAGGAGTTTTTATGAAACGCTGTTTTGGGCAGCTGCCGTTGCAAACCTGCCTGAATTTGCAGTCCAGGCAGTACTTGGGAAGTGTATCGCGCTTGTCTGATCCGAATTTCCGCTGCTCCGGACTTTCCGCCATTTCACGAATGGTCGTATCGGCGACATTGCCAAGATTGTACTCCGGGTAAACAAAATGGTCGCACGAATATACGTCACCGTTGTGCTCGATGATCATTGCATCACCGCAAGTCTCGGCGAAGATACATAGCCCTGGGTTTTGGTTCATCAACCCGGCGAGGGTCGTATCGAATATCTGGATGAAATACTGCCCGATGTCTTTCTGGACCCACTGATCAAAGATACCGTTTAAGAACTGACCGTACTGCTTGGATTCAACTGACCACTCAGTGACAGTTGCGCCATCGCAGAATTCGGGTCCGACAAGTTGCAGAAAATGTGCTGGAAGATTGTCGGCAACACGTTCAACTATGGGTATAAACTGCAGAAAGCGGCTACCCACTTCTCGTGTTAGGAATTGATATATTTCTTTAGGATGATCGGCGTTATGCTTGTGCAGTACGGTGAGCGTGTTAAACTCAACCTTGTGCTTCTTGAGCACCTTGATTCCGGCCATCATCTTGTCCCAGGTCGGTTCGCCATCACGACTGACTCGATATCGGTTATGAATATCTTCAGGTCCGTCGATCGAAACGCCAACAAGGAATTGTTCTTTGGCTAAAAACTCGCCCCACTCATCATCGAGAAGGATGGCATTGGTCTGAAAAGCGTTTGAAACCTGCTTACTACCAGCGTACTGCTTCTGGAGTTTCACAGCCTTGCGATAGAAATCGACACCCATTAGTGTCGGTTCCCCTCCCTGCCAGGCAAAGTTCACGACCGGAATGTCCTGACCCTCGATGTATTGCTTTACGTATGCTTCGAGCTCTTCATCGCCCATTTTCCATTGTCCGCGAGCTTTGTCTGGGTACAGTTTCTCTTTTTCGAGATAGAAGCAGTAAGTGCAGTCAATGTTGCAGATGGCTCCACTCGGCTTCGCCATAACGTGCACGGCGACTGGTCGTTTCATCTACGGGCGTGGGCGAGTAGCGGTCATTTGGTCAAGAATGGACGAAAGTGGCTTTTTAAACTTACTATCATTTTCAATATCATTAATTGCCTCAAGTTATTTAACTAAGTTTAGTTAATATTTGGTAAATATCAGGGACAGTCTCAAAGCCAATACCGGGTGCCTGTGGTAGGTTAACCTGCCCATCCTCAAGTATCATATCATCAGTAAAATAACCGAAAGGTACGAATACGTTTGGGTAAGCTTCCATGCCATAGAGGCCAAGCCCTGCTGCAAGGTGTACACCAAATAAATGCCCGCCATGGGGGATGCATCTGCGGTGAGACCATCCGTTATTTTTGAGCATTTTTAAGGTGGCTAGATACTCCACCAATCCATAACTGAGGACCGGGTCAAATTGAAGATAATCTCGTTCATCTATCAATCCGCCATAACGAACGAGGTTTTGCGAATCTATGGTTGAAAAGATGTTCTCGCCTGTAGCCAGGGGGGTCACAGTTCCTGCGGCTAATGCTGCAGTTGCGTGATAATCCAACGGATCAACGGGTTCTTCATACCACTTGAGTGCATACCCTTCAATTGCACGACCAAATTCCATAGCCTGTGATCTGTTAAATACGCCATTGGCGTCAACCGCCAAATTACTACCTGATCCCACAATTTTGAGCGCAGCCTCAATACGATTAAAATCCTCGGCCATGCTGGCACCACCGATCTTCATTTTACACGTGTCAAAACCCATATCCAGATACTTGCTGAATTCATCTTGCAAGCCATCAAGGTCTTTGCCAGGATAATAGTAACCACCTGCGGCATACACATAAACTGAATCATCAAATTTGTTGTTGTTGAAGCGGTCCGCTAATAGGCTGTAGAGGGGGCGATCTTCGACTTTTGCGGCCAGATCCCATAGCGCCATATCGATGGTGCCGACTGCAACACTCCTATCGCCGTGACCGCCGGGTTTTTCGTTGGTCATCATGATCTTCCAGCATTTAAATGGATCGACATTAGTCCATGAATCGTTGAGCAGTTGATCCGACTGCGCGTTCAAAAGTCGCGGAATAATGCGTTCACGAAGGATTCCGCCTTGCCCATACCGACCATTAGAATTGAATCCGTAACCGATGAGTGGTTTTCCCTTCAGTTGTACATCGGTGATGATGGCCACAACAGAGATGGTCATAGTTGTAAAATCAATCACTGCATTTCGGATATTTGAACCGAGGGGAATTGTTATTTCGCGAATATCTACTATTTTCATGATATCCTGTATATGGCCTTTGGTTTTGTGAAGAAATCTGACGCCTGCCTGCCACTTTCTGCTATGCCTCTGCCGGAGGCTTTCCAGCCTGAGACTGGCAATTCAGGAGCCCTATACGCAGTCGGTAAATTGATATGGCACATGCCGGCATTTATTTTTGCTATGGTGTCCTCGGCCAGGTGCATATTGTCAGTATATATGGAGAAAGAGAGACCAAAAGGAGTATTGTTGGCAATGTCAATAGCCTCATCCACGTTCGCAGCTTTCATAGCCATAATTATTGGGCCGAACATCTCTTCTTGGGAGATGCTCATCTCAGAGGTGATATCCGCAAGTATTGTTGGTGGGAAAAAGTAGCCCGGCAGGTCCGGTTTTTGACCACCATGAACTAGTGATGCACCTTCAGATATGGCTGTTGATACGGTTGAAATATGTGCTTTCTGACGTTGTTGAGAGATGACTGGCCCCATAGTTGTGGTTGAATCCATACCATTACCAAGAATTATTTTTTTGGCTAACCGATCAAGTTTTTCAAGCAAGTTATCGTAAACCGGGGCTTCAATAATTGCCCTACTTGTACCGGTGCACCATTGTCCAGCACATGCGAATCCATTCGAGACTATGCCCTGTGCAGCTAAATCCAAATCTGCATCCGCTAAAACTACCACCGCATTTGAACCGCCCATTTCCATTTGCAGTCTAACATCGCGGCTACCTACTAGATCAGCGAGGATATTCCCAGTAGCATTAGAACCGGTGAACGATACTGCTCGAAGTTGTTTATGCTTTATTATTGGGGGGACTACCACCGGGCCGTCACCTAAAACTAGATTAACAACGCCAGGCGGGAATCCAACTTTATGGATAATGTTGAATAGTGTCGCTGCAGTGAACGGAGTGAATTCGGATGGTTTGACTACTGCACAATTACCTGCTGCGAGAGCAGGAATCAATTTTCTAATGATTGTTGCAAGTGGGAAGTTCCATGGGGTAATTAATAGAACGGTACCTAATGGCTGATGCCGTATCTCGTGAGTACCAATATTTTCAACTAATCCATTTGCAACGAAATCAAGTTGGAACTGGCCCTCTGCAATGGCACCGTCTACTTCAGCATATGACTCAGCTATTGTCTTCCCATTTTCGAGTGTAATTATTCCGGCAATATCACCTCGGTTTTCGGTCAACCTATCTAGTAACGATTGGATTAGTAGTTTTCGGTCGCCTATCTGCATTTGTGCCCATAGCATTGAACTATCTGCAGCCGCACTTAGTGCTGAGTCAGCAGTTTCTGCATCAGCAGGATGGAAATATCCAACGACTTGCTGTGGAGTAGATGGATTTTGTATTGGAATGATTTCAAGTGGGGAAATACACCAATTCCCATTAATATAATTTTTAGCTATTGAATTCATTTTTAGACATCTAATTTTGGTTAAATACTCCGGCCGATGATTATAGTTTCCTAATTTAAACAAAAAACACCTTGCACTAAAACCGAGCGATGCTCTAAATTAACACAGCTATGCTCGGTTTGCAAAAAATAAAATGAAATAAATGATAGTGAATAAACAGATTCAAGAAGTACAGTCCTTAACACGCAAAGGACAAAAACGTAGAGATGAAATACTAGCCGCAGCCAAAGAATTGTTCTTTGAAAAGGGCTTCCAGGGTACTTCAGTAAGGGAGATTGCGCAGTCGGCAAATACTGCTATGGGAACTCTGTATCATCATTTCCCTGATAAAACTTCCATTCTGCAAGTCATATTTGCAGAGATGGTTGGTGATCTGAGGCAGCAGATTTCGGAGATGGCAGATTTGGGTATTCGCCCAGAAGTAGGATTTGCTCTTGATCTTCGGAAGGGATATCTTATGACGTTGGAGGAGCCGCGTCTATCACGGCTGTTTTATGTTGTGCGAAGTATCCCTGCAATCCATGAGTTCTCACTTGAAAACAAACGAATCCGGTTAGGTAAGTTTTTCGGAGATCGTTTGACAGAGAAAGAAATAAAGTTACTCGCAATATCTACGCAGGGTGTGGCCGACTCTTTCTTTCAACAACAAAATGAGGGGCAACTGGATTATAGCGCTGGTTTTATAGCAGATTTTATAATTAAATCGAGTCTGCAGTTAATTGGTTTTAGTAAACAAGAAATTGAGGAGACCATCACAGAGATGTATCAGTTGATGGCTAATGATGAATCTTAATTCGGTATATGGGTGTGTTATAGATGTTTAGAATATTTGATGTAGATAGGAATTGGTCACGTCTAATAAGGCATGGCGTAGCCATTATTGGCCTCTGCGTATTGTTGGCATGCTGGTCAGAGACAAAAAGTCCGAATGTTGTGTATATACTTGCTGATGATCTTGGTTGGAATCAGGTTGGATATCATGGTAGCGCATTTTATGAAACCCCAAATATTGATCGCATCGCGCGCACGGGCATCAGTTATTCAAATGCTTATGCAGCAGCCCCAATTTGCTCTCCAACCCGGGCTAGTATTATGACAGGTAAAACACCAACTCGTCTTCACTTGACAGATTACATTCCTGGATCACCTTATCCATATCAAAAATTATCTACTCCAAAACAAACTCAGGGTCTTCAGTTGGAAGAAGTGACAATGGCTGAGATGCTGAAAGATAACGGTTATGTTACCGGACACTTTGGTAAGTGGCATTTGAACCAAGATAAAAATTATGTAGCTGGTAGACCTATGGATCCGGCTAGCCAAGGATTTGATGAAGTCTTGACCACGGTTAAACCCAAATATGAGGCTGATCCTTTCAAAGATCCTCATCACACAATTGAGATAACAAAGCGGTCTATTAATTTTATCAAAAATCATAAGGATGAGCAGTTTTTCGCCTATGTATCATACCATGCTGTTCATCGTCCGATTATGGAAGTGCCAGACCTGGTAGCGAAATATGAGGCTAAACCTGGATCTGACTTACCAGAAAATAATCCTATTATGGGTGCGATGATTGAGCGCATGGATACAAGTATTGGTCAGATACTTGATTTGCTTGATGAACTGGATTTGGCGGAGAATACAGTAGTGATCTTCTACTCTGATAATGGTGGGTTCCTCGAATTACAGAGCCAGGTTCCATTGCGCGGTGGCAAGGCAATGATTTTTGATGGTGGACTACGGGTTCCGTTGGCTATTCGTTGGCCAGGCCTAACAAAGGCAAACACTGAATCAACATCATTAGTCACCTCGGATGACTTTTTCCCAACATTCGCAGAAATGCTTGATAATGCTCCTGGTGATATCGACGGTGTCAGCCTTATGCCAACTTTCAAGGGTGAGAGTATTCGGAAAAACGGAGCACTTTTCTTTCATTATCCTCATTATCATCACCTGGGCTATAAGCCAGCAGGTGCTGTACGTTATGGTGACTATAAATTAATCGAGTGGTTCGAAGAGACTCTCCTTGGGCTTGAAGGCCAGGTGAATCTTTATAATGTAGCAACCGATGTTGGTGAAACGACAGATCTAGCCGCTGAGATGCCCGAAAAAGTTGCCGAGATGCGTGCAATGATGAAGGCATGGCGTCAATCGGTTGATGCACAGGAAATGTGGATCAATGATTCTCCTGATCCCGCTCGTGAAAATAGCAGGTTTGCAGAATAAAAATGCGAGTTATCAAGCAATACAGCCCTGGCAAATTAGTCTTTGGTCCAGGTTGCGCAAGCAACTTGGTGACCGATGTTAGCGGCCGAGAATTAAAGCGGATTTTCCTGATAACTGCACCTGTTTTGAGAAATGTGATTGATCCCATTATGGATACACTCAAAACGGCTGGTATATCAATTGAAATTGATGATTCTATTGTAGACGAACCTACATTTGATACCCTAGGTGACTGCCTGGAGAAAGCAGCGAGTTATGAAGCTAATGGTGTGATTGGAATTGGTGGAGGATCAGTTCTGGATGTGGCAAAAGCCGTTGCAGGACTACATGGTGGGTCGCAAAAAATACGTGAAGTGATTGGCAACGGATTGTTGACTGGGCGCAGCACATATTTAGCCTGTTTGCCAACAACCTCAGGTACTGGTAGTGAGATATCACCGAATGCCATTTTTGCCGATGAGTCGGATAATTTGAAGAAAGCGATTATCTCTTCTTTCATTGTCCCTGATACAGTTTTTGTTGATCCGGTATTGACGGCTTCGGTGCCACCACACATAACGGCAGCATGTGGTATTGATGCCTTATCTCACTGCATGGAAGCGTTTACCAACAAATTTGCCCATCCACTAATCGATGGCTATGCATATAAAGGGATGAGCCTGATAGGCAAGAGTCTTCGGCGCGCGGTAAAGGATGGAAATGATATTCAGGCCCGAACCGATGTTGCATTGGGTAGTATGTTGGGCGGTATGTGTCTTGGTCCAGTTAACACAACAGCAGTCCATGCTCTAGCGTATCCACTACAAGGAGAATTCAAGAAATCACACGGACTGTCTATATCTGTGATGTTGTCGCATGTGATGGATTTCAACATTGAAGCCAATGTAGAGAAATATGCACTTGTGGCTGAGGCCTTGGGTGTTGAACTGAGTAAGAATACTAGGGCGATGGCTAATCAAAGTGTTGTGGCTGCTTGTCAATTATCTATTGATTGTGGTGTACCCCAAACATTGTCTGAGATAGGAATTCCATCTGATGCGATTGATGAGTTGGCCAGACAAGCAATGACTGTAACTCGGCTACTAGACAATAATCCTCGTGAGATTAATGAATCTGACGCCCGGAAAATATTTGAGCGGGCATATTGATGATGGTGAATTCTCTCAAAAATTATAAACAAAAATTAGGATAGTGAATTATGAGTGTACGCAAGATAAAAAAGTATAGTGGAGTCACTGTCCCAGTTGCTACACCATTTAAACAAGATGGTACTGTTGATATTGATGCCACTGTAAGGCAGAATAAGTATCTTGCAGATAATGGTATGACACCTTTTTTACTTGGGACAACAGGTGAATCTACCTCGGTACCTATAAAAGAGCGACTGAAGATGGTGAAGGCTGTGATAGAGGCCGTGGGCGACAACGCAACAGTTTATGCAGGTGCTGCTGGTACATCACTAGGCGATGTATCTGACCTTGCCTGGCAATATTACGAAAATGGTATCAAGGTTTTTGTTATGCATTTGCCATACTATTATCCATTAAGCGATGCACAGATGTTAAAGTTTTTCTCTGATGTGGCAGACAAAGTTCCTGCACCTATTATACTTTATAACATGCCCGCAACAACTCACATGTCAATTCCGTTACCCATACTTGAAGAATTGAGTAAGCATGAAAATATTATTGGTGTAAAAGACTCTGAACGTGACGCTGAGAGGCAGATTGCTTCAATTAAGATGTGGAAAGATCGCGAAGATTTCTCATTTTTTGTGGGGTGGGGTGCTGTAATGGCAGAATATTTATTGCTAGGTGCAGATGGCATTGCTCCAAGTGTTGGCAATATAGTTCCCGATTTGTGCAAGCAACTTGTTGATCATGCATTTGCGGGTAATGTTGGAGAGGCTAATCGAGTTCAGGATGAGATGAACAAAGCAGCTATGATTTTTCAAGAGGGAAATACTCTTGGCGCATCGTTAGCCGCCCTAAAATATGTGATGCATACTATGGGTTTATGTGAACCTCATATGCTTTCGCCTTTAACCAGGTTAACTGGTGATACCGAGGCAGTTCTTCTGGAAAAAGCTAAATATTTGATTAAGAAATAGTAAAACACGCTATGAGCGATAAACCAATATTAGCAGTTACTTTAGGAGATCCCGCCGGGATTGGACCTGAAGTTGCCATTAAGACCCTTTCTAATCCTGAAATCTACAAGACCTGCCGTCCTATCTTGGTGGGTGATATTCGGGTGGTTAGGCAGGCTATGAGTTTTGTTGATGTGCAAGTTGAAATCAATGGAGTTGATGATGTTGCTCATGCAAAATTTACCGTTGGTACTATTGATGTCCTCGATTTAAAGAATATTGGTGTGGAGGAATTCGAAGTGGGACAAGTATCGGCGAAAGCTGGTGCTGCTGCTTTTGAATATGTAAAAACTGCTATTGAGTTGGCAAAAGCCGAAATTGTGGATGGCACGGTCACTAATCCCATCAATAAAGAATCGATCAACCTCGCTGGTCATCATTACTCAGGTCATACCGAGATTTATGTCGAATTTACTGACACTAAAGATTTTTCAATGTTGTTGGTTGGTGGCAATCTGCGCATTGCCCATGTAACTACACATGTACCTTTGAGCGGAGTTTCGAACTTGATTAAGCATGATCGAATATTGAAAGTCATTCAGTTGGTAAATGATGCATGCAAACAGTTTGGTATCACAGAGCCCAAAATTGGTGTTTCAGGGCTTAATCCCCACTCGGGTGATGGTGGATTGTTCGGCAATGAAGAGGCTACTGAGATCACGCCGGCGATTGAGTCAGCCAGCGTTCAAGGAATTGACGCCATTGGGCCTATTGCACCTGATACAGTTTTCGCCAAGGCTAACGGCGGTGTTTATGATGGATGTGTTGCCATGTACCACGATCAAGGGCATATTCCGTTTAAGATGGTATCCTTTATCTGGAATAGCGAAAAACAGGCTTTTGAAAATATTAGCGGTGTGAATGTGACGCTAGGATTGCCGATTATCAGAACATCAGTAGATCACGGTACAGCATTCGATATTGCGGGGAAGGGAATCGCCAGTGCAGATGCCTTGGATGATGCGATAAATATTGCCGTAACAATGGCAAAAACCCGTATTAAAAACGGGGTTGGGCACTAAAGTCCGCTAACCCATGATAATTGTAATTGCAGACGATTTTACAGGTGCAGCGGAAATTACAGGCATTGGTTTACAGTATGGATTATCTATTCGTTTACAGACAGATTTTGAAATCACCCGCGATACTGATATGGTTGTAATTGATACTGATAGCAGGTCGGGTAGTGAAGATGAAGCAAGGGCAAAACTTGCGTCTTTTACCGATACTTGCGTACTTGAAACAACTGATATATTATATAAGAAGTGTGATTCAGTTTTGCGAGGGTATGTTGTGGCCGAGTTGGAAGAGTTATTGAACGGTTTTGGTTTTGATAGGGCGTTACTACTGCCAGTAAATCCCAGTTTGATGAGAACTATTTCTGAAGGTAAATACCTAATAAATGGGTGCGAATTGCAATTGACAGAATTTGCTAATGATCCAGAATACCCCACGACTTCAGCAGATATACTGGACATATTAGGCGAGTCGAAAGTATATAATATCATAAGCACATCTCCAGGTGCAGTACGAGAAGAAAAGGGATTAATTATTGGCGATGTAACATCAGCCAATGAATTGATGAACTGGGCCGATGCACTTGATGGCGACACAATTCCAGTTGGTGCTGCAGATTATTTCGCGGCAATACTTGATTGTCTGAAAATCGGATCTGGCACATCCACGAAAACACATCTTGAAAAAGATGACAAAGGTAATACCCTTTACATACTTGGCAGTAACTCTGCGGTAAGCAGAGAGACTGTTGCCCGATTGAGCGACGAATGTCCGACATTTACACCTTTGCCATGTGATGTTACCAGTTCAGAATTATTTTCGAAAAACTGGCTTACGCAGTGGATATCCCAGGTTGACAGTGCGATAAAGGAGCATGGATATGCTATCGCTACTATTGATCAGCCTGTCCATCATAGCGACGGAGTATCTGCCCGTTTGGCGGAGTTAACAGCTTTGCTAGTTGAGCGTGTATTTGAGATTAATGAGATTGAGAAGCTTGTGATTGAAGGCGGAGCCACCGCTTCGAAAGTATTGAGACAACTTGGGCTTAAGAAGTTTGAGCCCATTGAAAAATTAGCTAACGGCGTAATTGCGTTACGCAATGTGGAAACATCATTGTCCGTAATTACAAAAGTTGGTTCCTATCCTTGGCCGGATGGACTGCTACCGTTAGCATAAAAAACACATAAGGAAGAGATAATGGAGCGAACACTACACCTATTAGATTACTTCATTGTAATTATTACTCTGATCGGATCTATCGGCATGGGTATGTATTTTGCCAGAAGGCAAGATAGTACAAAACAATATTTTGCTGCCAGTGGATCAATACCAGCCTGGGCCGTTGGTATTTCAATCCTGGCGACCTTAATCAGTTCTGTGACATTTCTCGCCTATCCTGGCGAAGGCTTCTCCTCAAATTGGATTCGTCTTGTGCAAGGGCTCATGGTACCGGTAGTACTTGTCTTCATGGTCAAGTTTGTGGTGCCTTTGTATCGCAACGCGATTGGGTTGAGTGCTTACGAGTATTTCGAGAAGCGTTTTGGTCTTTTCGCCCGTTTTTATGCTTCATTTGCATTTATTTTAGCCCATTTTTCCAAGATGGGTACGGTATTTTTCCTCATAGCATTAGCCCTATCCAGCATGATGGGGGTAAATACATACGTAGTTATCTATGTGCTTGGTATATCGGTTATAGTACTCACAATGATGGGTGGTATCGAAGCCGTTATTTGGCTTGATGTAATCCAGGGCATAATGCTCATGGCCGGTGGCTTAATCTGTTTGATGATCCTCCTCTTCATCCCTGAGGGAGGACCTGTTGCAGTTATACAGTATGCATGGTCTAACAAAAAGATAGGCCTCGGACCATACGATATGGACTTCACTAAACTGACCTTTATTGTGATGGCCTTAAACGGTGTATTCTACGCGATTCAGAAGTATGGTACCGACCAGACTATCATTCAGCGTTATTTAACCAGCAAAACAGATAAAGAAGCCATCAAAGCCGCTTTATTGGGTGTGTTCTTGAGTGTACCGGTCTGGGCATTGTTCATGTTTATTGGAACCGCACTTTACGCCTACTATGATATGACGATAGCAACATTACCAGCGGGTATTCGCGCTGATGCGATTTTCCCGCACTTTATTGTAAATGAACTTCCTATTGGGCTCGCAGGCCTTATTGTTGCTACGCTTTTGGCGGCAGCTATTTCAAGCCTTGACTCAGATATGAACTGCCTTGCAGCGATTGGTGTTGAAGATTACTACAAGCGCCTAAAGCCCAATAGCACTGATGAAGAACAACTACGGATGGGAAAAATATTGGTGGTTATTTCGGGTATTGCAGCGATCCTCGTAGCCACGTTGTATGTTCAGGCAGGTAGCAAGGGAGTGCTCGGAGTAGTATTTGCACTTTACGCCATCTTCTCAGGCGGGATAGCTGGGCTATTCATCCTTGGACTGGTAAGCAAACGGGCGAACAAACAAGGATTGTACATAGGAATAGCGGCCTCAGTATTATTTACGGGCTATGCCTTGCTCACATCCTCGCCAATGGCGTTGTTTGGAGAGAAGAGACTGCTCCTTGATCTTGGAGATTATAATTTTACTCATCATAAATATATGTTGGGTGTTTATAGCCATGTAGTGCTGTTCTCAGTGGCATGGGTTGCTAGCCATTTCTTCGAATTAGAAGCCCCCGATGACAATCTTACGATTTATGGCTGGCTTGAAAGTAGAAAGCAAGCAGCGTAACTTGCTGTAATCAGGATAAAATTATGAAACCCACGAAAGCAGAATTTAGGCAACAAATCGCTAGCGGAAAGGTTCTCTACTCGACCATTTTGAGTATGATCCGTAATCCTCGTTGGATTGAAATGATGTCCACATTGGATTTCGATTTTATCACCATTGATACGGAACACTCCCCATACAGTTGGGGAGAGGTTTCGAATCTGATTTCTGTGCTAAATGCTCATGACATTCCACCAGTGGTGCGCATGCCACGGCCAACCTGGGAATATGTTTCCCGGCTGTTCGATCAGGGTGCGTATGGTATACTGGCACCATACTGTGAGAATCTCGATGATATCCGGGATATTGTCCGGGCTGCAAGAATTAGGCCAATGAAAGGCGAGTTTGCAAAGAAGGCCTTCGATGACGATATCTGGCCGAGCGAAGGTACGAAAAATCACCTTGCTGAATACAATGATGGCAATGTGGTAATGATTGGCGTTGAAAGCGTCCCTGCTGTTGAAAACCTCGACAAAATCCTCGATATTGGTGGCATAGATGCTATCTTTATCGGGCCAGCGGATATTACCACATCAATGGGAATTCCACGGGATTTTGACCATCCACGCTTTCACGAAATGATTAGCCACATCGTTAGCACCTGTAAGGCTCGTGGTGTACAGGTGGCGATAAACTTCCAGGGCTGGGAGCATGCCGCATTGGCTGGGAAGTTGGGAGTATCATTGTTGATGCATGCTTTCGATTATCGGGTATTGCATGAGGCTTATCGTAGTGACTTGGAAAACATAGCAAAGGCGATTGGTGACACTTCGAAAACCATCGCGAAAACTGATGCCCATATTTAGATATCGATAAGGGGAATTGAACCGATGAGTACAATTATTGCTTTGATAGTAATAATGATCCTACTTGTAGTTGGTACCACAAGGTGGGGATTGCATCCATTTCTATCCCTCTTGCTAGCTGCATTGGCGATGGGTTTCATCAGTGGACTTGATACAGATACCATCATCACAACGCTTACTCAAGGCTTTGGCAATACGCTAAAAAGCATAGGCATTGTGATTGCCTGCGGTACAATTATTGGGACATTCCTTGAGCGTAACGGTGGAGCACAGGTTATTGCAGGGGCATTGTTGAAGTTAGTCGGCGACAAACGTTCACCACTGGCAATGAGTATTACAGGTTTCATTATTTCAATCCCTGTATTTTGCGATTCCGGCTTTGTCATATTATCAACATTAAATAAGGCGATCAGTAAACGAACCAGAATTTCGCTGGCTGTATTGGCCGTGGCTTTGGGTACTGGCTTAATGGCGACCCACGTTTTTGTACCACCTACACCAGGGCCACTAGCTGCAGCAGCTGTACTTGGCGCTGATTTAGGTCTGGTACTCGGTTTAGGGCTGCTTGTTTCTGTGCCTGTTGTATTGGCTGGGCTAGCCTGGGCAACATATTTTTGTGTGAGATTTGATATTTCACCTGAAGATTTACCTGAAGTTGATAATGCACCCACAACATCTCCCGCCCCATTGAAAGCATTGGTACCTATATTGCTACCGATTATTCTCATAGCACTGAAATCAGTGGCCGAATATCCCACTATGCCCTTCGGTAACAGCAGTTTTGCCAATGCCATAAGTTTTATTGGTAATCCGGTTATTGCACTCATATTAGGTGTATTTACCGCTTTTGTATCTGGCAACATAACCTCGACCCATGACCGTTTTCAATGGGTTGGCGATGGTCTCAAATCAGCAGGTGTGATTATCCTGATTACTGGTGCTGGTGGTGCTTTCGGTAATATCCTGAGAGCCACAGATATCAGTGATACAATTAGTACAAACATGGTAGGGTGGGAACTGGGAATCATCCTCCCATTCTTGATCGCAGCTGTCCTGAAATCTGCTCAAGGATCATCAACTGTAGCAATTATTACAACTGCTGCCCTGATTGCACCCCTGCTCGATCCATTAGGATTGACGGCACCAGCTGCCCGATCTTTAGTAGTCCTCGCAATCGGAGCGGGTGCTATGACGGTTTCACACGTTAACGATAGCTATTTTTGGGTTGTTGCTCAGTTCAGCAACATGGACACTGCTACCGCTTTGAAGAGCCATACAGCTGCAACATTATTGCAGGGTATAACCGGATTGGTAACAGTAATAATCTTGAGTTTTATTCTTGTCTAAGATAAGGCATGATTTGAAGAATATTCTATTAGCAGGTCTATTTGTGACCAGTGCTCTTATTGCCCAAGGTGGCAAGGACTATGGCCAATTTGCGCCTGATGATGCATATATCGATAGTTCCGGCTTCGCCTATTATGGTGCTGAGAATGAATGGACTCGGCGCATGTTTTCTGAGAAGGCCACAGGCCAATTCTACAAGCGCCGTGGTCAGCGTCAGATGATTGAGATAGTTGAAGGCCGATTAGATGAGGCCATCAGGCTAGCCGAACGTCGCCTGGCCGATGACAAGAACGATACCGAATCGATGTTTATTTTGACTGTGGCTTATGCTCAAAAGGGCGAATTGAAGAAGTCCTACAAAACCATGTTGAAGGCGATCAAAGGTGGGTTGCCGTTCGGTCGTTTTGTGGCTGGCCCTAGGGAATTACTCGAACCGCTTACCAATTCTAAAGCCTATAAAAAATACTATTCTAGGAATCCCATACAAGTGGTGCATGGACCCTTAGTTGGTGCTGTTACAGAGAATGAAACATCAATCTGGTTGCGCACAGCCAAAGCCTCAAGAGTAAAAATTGTGGCAGTTGCTATAGATGGAAACGCCGGGTCTTCGATAGGTAGAACTAATACATACGCCGATGGCAATTATGTTGGTGTTGTGCAACTCGCCAATCTAGTTCCTGATACAGAATACCGTTACGCAATTAGCATTGATGCTGTTGAATTAGCGGCGAACAGTGAGTATGCGTTTACAACTTACCCTGTGAAGGGTACTGGAACAGAGTTTAAGATTGGATTTGGTGGTGGTGGTGGTTTTACTCCACAATACGAGTATATGTGGAATACGATCAGTGAGCGCAATTTGGACGCAATGTTATTGCTAGGTGATAATGTTTATATCGATATGCCACAGTTGCCCGGCGCGTTTCACGATTATACCTATTACAGACTGCAATCAAGACCAGAGTTCAGAGGTATGATTAGCCATACACCAATATTTACTATTTGGGATGACCACGATTCAGGAACTGATGATGTTTGGATGGGACCTTTCAAGGATAAGCCTGAATGGAAAAAACCATTGCTTGATCACTTCAAGTCTAACTGGATGAATCCGCCAGCGGGTGATGAAGAAGACTATGGTTGTTGGTACAAATATTCTATCGGTGATGTTGAGTTTTTTATGCTTGATGGCCGGACGTGGCGGACTAATCCATTTGCACCAGTTACAACAATGCTGGGACCTGTGCAAAAGGTCTGGCTATTTGATGTCCTGAAAAGTTCGACGGCCACATTTAAGATGATTGTTAGCCCAGTGCCATGGGCACCTGAGGCCAAACCCAATAGCAAAGATACTTGGGATGGGCACAAGGCTGAACGGGCAGAAATATTTAGTATGATACGGGATAACAAAATTGAAGGCGTGGTGCTGCTATCAGCAGATCGCCATCGTTCTGATGTATGGAAAATCGATGTGGAGAACTCATATCCATTGTACGATTTCTGTAGCAGCAAGCTGACCAATATTCATACCCATGACATTGAGCCGGGAGCATTATTTGGCTATAACGAAAAATGCTCATTTGGTGAAATCAGTTTCAGTACAAGTGGTGTTGAAAAATCACTTACTTATCGAATCATCAATATTGATGGTGAAATAATTGATACCCTGAAGATTAACAGGGACCAGTTGGAATTATAATAAATATTACTTGGATTTTAGAGGAGAAAATGCAATGCGGAATCTATTTATTAGTATTATTGGCCTAACGGGTCTATTGCTGATTGGTTGTGGATCTGGTGAGCAGACTATGAGTGATGCATGGGATGCCCACGCAGATGAACCCATCAAATATGTAGGCAAGAACCAGCCTAACAAAGATTATTACGATGGTGCGTTGCCGCATGCCGTAGGTGTGCGTCACTATCAAGCATATCGGGCCAACAGATCTTATCCAGATGAGGGCAATACCCCGGGATTTACTTACAACCATCAGCCGTATCTGGCATATTGGGGTGGAAAATTCAATCTTCAGTTTCTTGAGGGCCAATATCAGGAGCATACACCGCCAACTCGTATAGTCTACTCCGAATCCAAGGATGGTCGCACTTGGTCTGCACCTCGGATATTGTTTCCCGAATATACATTACCTGAGGTTGTTCAGGATGGAATTATAATCCCTGCTGGTACCAAATCTGTGATGCATCAGCGGATGGGCTGGTACGTTACACCTAATGGCAAATTGCTGGCATCAGGATTCTACAGCTTTGCAGCGACACCACGGTATGCCCCAAATAAAGGTTTAGGACTCGGCCGTGTAGTACGTGAGGTGAAACCAGACGGCTCCTTTAGCCCCATCTATTTTGTGCGCTATAATCGCCATGTTGGTTGGAATGAATCGAACACAAGTTACCCGTTATACACTGCAAGTGATGATGCCGATTTTGTGGCAGCTTGTGAGGCCTTATTAGCAGATAAAAAAGTAACTCTACAGTGGTGGGAAGAAGACAGGGCCGAGGATGGTTTTTATGTAATTAATCCTTCAGGCAAAGTTGATCAGGACCCATCAGCCAACGTTGTTGGTTTCACAACATCGGCAGGTGCTGGAAAATCATTTGGGTATTATGAGCGCCCCGATGGCATAACTGTTGGTGTTTGGAAAAATGGTTGGGGTGCCCTAAGCAATGATAATGGTAATACCTGGACTGATATTGCCAAGAATACAACTCTTTGGACCACCGGTGCCAAAACTTGGGTGGAAAGAACTGATGATGGAAAATACGCACTAGTCCATGATCATTCGGCTACTAAGAGAAATCGATATCCGTTGTCGATTATGACGAGTGCAGATGGTCACGAATTTGATAATATGCTTACAGTTCAAGGTGAGGTACCAGCCGAACGCTATCAAGGTATTCACAAGAATCCCGGGCCACAGTATGTGCGCGGTATTTTCCCAGGCAATGGCAATCCTCCCGGGGATGAATTGTATGTGACATACAGTATGAACAAGGAAGATATTTGGGTAACAAGTATCCCAACGCCTGTGACCGGTGTTGTGGCAGATCATGTTGATGATGATTTCAATGCTGCGACCACCGAAGCTGATGTAGCCGATTGGAATCTATATATGCCACAGTGGGCACCAATTTCAATCACAAACAATCCTGCCCAAAAGGGTGAGAAGGTATTAGAACTCCTCGATGAGGAGCCCTACGATTATGCCTTGGCTGAGCGCAATTTTCCTGTATCAGAGAAAGTCAGTATTGATTTTAAGGTATGGATTGATGATTTGAAACGTGGAAGTTATCTTGCCGTAGAAGTGCATAATGATCGTGGCGTCAGGCCCCTAAAACTACGTTTTGATGAAGCGTGGTTGAGTTTCAGCCACTTCAAGACGCGTGGCCCCAATCCAGTGAAACTATCACTTAATAATTGGTACGATGTCAATCTTGTGGTCGATTGTGATGTACAGACCTATGCAGTGAGTGTTAATGGGAGCGTTGCTCATGAAGCCATTGCATTTGGGCAAGAGGTTGAGTCTGTGAGCCGCCTTGTATTCCGCACTGGTCCATATCGAGGTGGAGCCCGCAGGTGGTTAGCTGATTCCGGTGAGCCTAGAGCAGGTGGTATGTACCGTGAAGATTTACCTGGTAGCGAAGAGAAGTTTGGTACAAACCGCTTCTTTATTAACGATGTAAAAACCAGCGTTGTTAAATAGCATTGTCACAATCAGACTAATGATATAGTATAATTAGGAATTAGTACGTTGAATAAAATATTAGTAGGCATCGCATTAGTATTTGGAGGCCTTATGGTCTTTATTGCATGCGGGGACAGGGTTGAGGACAATGTCACAACTGCTCTTTGGTTGTTTGATGAGCCTCTGGCATTGTATCCCAGTTCTAGTATGGATGATCAAACCGACAACGATAACATCTTGACGCTTGGGCCTGGTGGTAAAATTGTTGAGGGCAAATTTGGTAATGCCCTCGAGCCGATTGAGCAGCCCAAAGTGCGGATTCCGAAGAGGGAAGAGTTACAGGGATTACCTGATGATAAACCCAAAGGAGCTGAACTATTTGGATTGGCACCAGAATCGATTCCCGAGGGTAGAACAGTTGAGCCTATGAATTGGATGAATACCAATTTTGCTGCCCTGATGACCTTGGGTGAGAATCACCTTCGCAAGGAATCGGGCCATAAGAATCCCACCGATTCGAATTTGAACCTTGGCGATTTTGACTGGACTGTCGAGTTTTGGTATCAAGCAACACGTAATACTGGTGAAGTTGGCGTTGTGTTTGAAATTGGGGCTGGTCCACGTGGAGAGAATGACCAAGTCACTAGTTTGTTACTGAATGCTACGAATACTGGTTTCATATTCAAAAATCAGCCTACTGGTATTGAGGTCGCGATCCCATCGAATGCAGCAGCACTAGATCCTGCTGTTGGTGAGTGGCATCACCTAGCATTTGTGTATGAAATGCAACAAGATCAATTGAAACACTATGTTGATGGTGTACTTCAGCCCCTGGGAGACAAGGCTGTGTTCAAGATACTTCCACATGGTGATGAGGCCTATATGAGTATTGGCCGAAGTGGTACATGGGACAATCCTCTTCAGGGCAAGATGGATGAATTACGTTTTTCGTCTGATGATATTTATTCTACAAATTTTGATGTACCAGGTAGTTTGTCTCCCTATCACGGAACTGATCGTTTAGCAGATGAACTTGTAAAAGGCTTACCTCTGCTATTTGCGGATGACAAGAGTAGTGCACCGCTTCAATTAGGTGGCAGGAAGCATCTATTCATTGATAATGCAATTCTTGCTGAACAAGGCGACATTAGTTTTGTAGTAAATCCACCGAAACGGGCAGAGCGGGTTATTGATAATATTGAGGGATCATTCCGGAAGCACTTGACAGTTGTAGAGGATGAAGAAGGCTTGATCCGCATCTATAACAGCACAAATAAAGATTATCTTCAAGTTCATACTTCGCGCGATGGTATCCATTTTGAGAAGCCCAATGTGGGGCATGGTATAATCGAAGGTAAGACTAATATTGTTCTACCTGAAAATGTAGGTGGTCTTGGTAATCCCTTCATTGATCCTAATGGTCCTGATTATGAGCGTTGGAAGTATATTTCAGGTTATAACCGACGCGGTATTTACGTATATACTTCACCAGATGGCTATACCTGGAACAGAAATCACACTAGCCTGCTACCGTTTAGGTCAGGCACTCAATCCTGCTCATTCTATGATGAACAGCTCCAACAATATACAACATATCACAGATCAGGCATTTTTCATACTCCCGGCGATGAAACTATGCGTAGTTCCGTAGTTGTGGGTGTGACGGATCTTTTTAGTCCCGTTGAATTTGACCAGTTAACGCAAGCCGAATATCAGGAACTGGATAAGAGTTACCCACTGCGTGAGCCGTTACCATGGTATTTGGATAATGGCCCACTAACAGGTGGTGGTTTCGGAATGGAATTTGAGCACAAGTTTGATCCAATTCCTGAAGATCCCATCGGAGTAGATTTTTATATTACCAAGGCGCAGAAATATGAATGGGCACCCGATACTTATTTGGCATTCCCGATTGCTTATTTCCATTATGATGGTGATGGTCCTGCAACTAGGGCCATCCTTGGTACAGAGGAACGTGGTCGTGGATCAGGTCCACTGGAAAGCCAACTCGAAGTTAGCCGTAATGGTCTCGACTGGGAACGGTTCGCTCGTCCAGCATATGTCGGTATAGGACGACATCATGGCCGCAATGTTGTGACTGCATATATTGCACAGGGTATGGTTCGCAGAGGTGAGGAGATTTGGCAGTACTATTTTGGCGAAACCCAATATCATTCGGCTCATATCAAAGATTCAGCTGGTCGTGGTGTTTATCGCCTGGTACAGCGGTTGGATGGCTTTGTCTCGGCCGACAGCCCATATGAAAAAGAAGCCATAATGGTTACTAAACCATTCGTTTTCGAAGGCAACAGACTACAACTGAATATTGATACTGATGGAATGGGCTATGCTCAAGTTGGATTCATTGATGAAAGTGGTAGTCCGATTGAAGGATTTAGCGTGGACGATTGTATCTACATCAACGGAGATTTTATTGCAGAAAATGTGGAGTGGCTCAATAAAGGCGTTGATGTTGGTGAACTAGCTGGTCAAACGGTGCAGTTGGTCTTCCGTATGCGTGGATCAAAACTGTTTGCCATGCAATTTGTGAATAACTAGAATTTTTTGAGAGTCAAGTGATGAAAATAAATCTAATGAAAATAGCCAGTATTTGTATTGCAGTGCTATTCCTATCGTGCTGTTCTAATAAGGTTGATGGCGACCGGGCACAAATTGGCCCAATTACAGGTTCGGTCAAGTTATCGGATTATTCTGCGGTTTATTATGTTTCTCTCAATGGATCTGATGGGAATGATGGCAGCAAAACAGCCCCATGGAGATCGATACATCGTGCACTGATATCGATATCCAGCAACAGTGCTGTATTGGTTGGTGCCGGTAATTACACCGAAGGCACAATAGCTCTGGTTGCAGATGTTGACCTATATGGTGGTTATGCACAAGATTGGACAAGAGATATTGCTGCCAATCGCACCGTTCTTGATGGTAAGGGCAGAGAACGCATAATGATTGGTGCCAACAATAGCAAGGTAGACGGCTTTGTAATTGCCAATGGACTTGTGCGTGGTAAGGGTGCTGCGATTAACTGTGATGGCACCTCACCAATCATCAGCAATAATGTATTTGTGAATAATAAATCACTTAGCCCTGAAGATTGGTATCCAGAATATCGCCACGAAATTTCAAATGATGGTGGTGCGATTTATGCGGAGAACGGTGCCAATCTAATCGTTACGAATAATTTATTTGCCGAAAACCTAACAGAAAATGGTCGTGGTGCGGGTATTGCATTGCACAGTCGCTGTAACGGTGTTATCTCCAACAATGTTTTTTATGCAAATGTGGCTGGTCTTGATGATCTGATGCGTAGTAGCGACGGTGGTGCCATTTCAATCTTCGATTGGTCAAGTCCTCTTATCGAAAACAACATCATACTCAGCAATAAAGCATTAGCCAATAATGATGCCGGTGGTGTATTCATTGCCCTCTGGTCTTCGCCAGAATTCAAGCACAATATCTTGGTAGATAACGAATGTACCGACGATGCAGGTGCGTTGTTCATTGGTGGACAGGAACATCGCTATGATGCCCCTCTTGACACAATACCGAGGAAGGAAGATTTCTACGTTCAGGTGATTGGCAATGAATTCTACGGCAATCGCAATCCAATTGGGAATTCTGGTGTAATGCGCATGACCATGGAGAGCCGTGGTATCATCGCTAACAATATCATGTCCTTCAACAACGGTTTTTATATTCAACGCAGTGAAGCGACGGTAGTTAACAATACTATCCTCGAAAACTTCCTCTTTATAGAGACTAAAGAGGGACTATTACCAAGTTATGCTGCCAATAATCTTGTTTGGGGCAAATTCGATTTTGAGACTTCCGCAACAGTTGAATATAACAATTTCCGTGATGGTTATGAGGGTACCGGTAATTTTAGTGCGAATCCTATGCTCCAAGATGAGATAGAGAAATTGAATGTGGCCTCCTGTCAGTATTCCGCTGATCGATTTACAACCGTAATTGAACTGAATACAGACCCATCTCGAGAATATACATCGGACTATCTCGCTAACCGCACTGTGCGATCCGGCGACAAGTGGGGCGTTATCAAGGAAAACACTGGGAACTCAATTATCATTTGGGGAGATATGTCGGGTGTTGAGAGTCTGGATCTGATCCCCACCTACCAGTTGAAAGATGGTTCACCCAATATTGATAAGGGTACCGAGGTTCGTTTGTATGCCGTAGACATTGACGGTGATGTCCGTCCACAGGGCGCAGGGGTTGATGTTGGTGCAGACGAGGCCCGTCGTTAAATCTGGCCCAATAAATATTTAGATGAAGGAGAAGAAATGAGATTGAGAAATACAATGTTAACCTTTCTAGCAGTGATGGTTTTTGCGATGACCGGCTGTGAGAAGGCAACACCAGAGAGCACTTGGCAACCTACCCGCATCAACAAATGCATTGAGCTCTTCGTGCAAGGGCAGCCAGTATATTATAAAGGCGCTTATGGTGGGTATGAGAAGGGGCTGGAATTATCCCAAACATGGGCTGACTACATAGTCTACAATATGGAGCACAAACCGCTTAATTTTTCATTACTAAATGATTTTATGCGTGGATTAGTTGATGGCGGTTCAACACCCAGCGGGCACCGCACACCAACGGTTATTGTTGTTTTGCCCTTATTGGGTCTAGATGCTGGAACGGTCCAGGCAGGTGGTTGGATGGTTGAGCAGGCTCTTGCACAAGGCGTACATGGAGTACATTTAGCCAGGGCGAGAAATCCTGAGGCAGTGAAGAAATTTGTGCAAGCTGCTCGGTATCCGATTCATAAGCAGGCAATTGATGTTGTTGGCGAAGGACTAAGAGGATGGGGTAGTCACAAATTTGCAGCATGGGTGTGGGGTATTGACGAAGAAGAATACCTTTTAAGAGCAGATACCTGGCCTTTGAATCCAAATGGTGAGTTACTGCTTGGAATTAAAATCGAAGATCAGGTTGCACTAGCCAATACTGAAGTAACAGTTGCTGTACCTGGGCTGGCTTTTGCCGAGCATGGTCCACGGGATATGGGATTTTCCTTTGGGCATCTTGAAGGCCGTGCCGATCCACCAATACCACCTGAAGTAAATGCTGCTGGCGAACGAGTGCTTGCTGCCTGTAAAGCAAATGGATTGCAGTATCTCGATAATGTTCTGCCCGATAACGTAGCGCAAAAAGTTGATTGGGGAGTAGGCATTGGTGCTGGCAGTAATCACGCAGCTGCACTCGCCGGACGCGCTCACACGACTAGGAAAATGCCCTGGTAGATCCAAAAGAAATATTGAGAACCGTGGAGTTCGGTAGATATTGCGTTGTCAGGTCAAAATTATTTACATGATTTTTCTCTATCCCGGTATAAAGACGTGATTAAAGGAATATTTGTAGGTCATGGACACATGTGGGTGTATGATAAATTATTTGATTCAATAGATGTTTACGAAACGGATTCATTCGGTGATAATGGATGTTCGCCTGTCGAAAGGGTTTTCAGTCAATTTTTGGGGACAGTATTTTGCTCTTAATAATCAATTGAGCCTACCAAAGAGCGAGGTCAGCGTTGAGGATTTACTTCTCCAGCAACGTGCGATACTCACCAACTATCAGTACAACGGTGGCATAGAAATTTCGTACACCTTTGGGTCGATATTTAATCATGTGGTGAATTTTAGAACGTGATAGAATATTTATCAATTTGTCATAAAATATTACGATCATAGTTATGCTTTAGAACCAAATTTGGTTCCTGTGGGTGACGCTGTATAAGTGTCTAATAATACATGACTTGTCATAGTAATTATTGAAGAATAAATGTGCGAAGAAAAAAAGTTCTTGCATTAAAACCGAGCAATGCTCTAAATTTAAACCGAACAATGCTCTAAAGGTTCGGGAAAAATAGGAAAAAGCATTCTTTAACATAGCATAGATAAGGAGATCAACATGATTCAAATAGGTATGAAACAAGTGGCAGTAACAATGATGGCACTCGCATTGATCACAGGATCCGTCTTTGCTCAGGACAAAGGGATAGTATCAGGGCGTGTAACGGATTCACGTACTGGATTCTACCTTAGAGGTGCAAACGTTATTGTGGAAGGTAGCAATATTGGAACGGCCACTGACCGTTCGGGATACTTTCGCATAGCCAACGTTGCAACTGGTGAGCAGACGATTAACGTAACATATATTGGTTACGAGGCTACATTAGTTAATGTAACAGTTGAAAGTGGTGTAGATGTGAGTGTGGATCTATCATTAACTCCAAGTATCCTAGTGGGCGAAGGCGTGAGCGTTACTGGATTACTCCAAGGACAGAGAAAAGCCTTAAGCCAACAAAAAACTGCAACAAATATCAGCAGTGTTGTATCTTCAGAATTAATGAATACATTTCCTGACCTCAATACCGCAGATGTATTGCAGCGTGTATCAGGTGTAAACGTTCAAAAAAGCCATGGTGAAGGTCGTTTCATCTTTATTCGTGGTACAGAGCCTCGCATGACTTCAGTTACTGTGAATGGCGAAAAAATTGCAACACCTGAAGATGAAGAACGTTACGTTGCTCTTGATGTAATTTCATCGAATCAACTTTCCTCAATAACTGTTTCAAAAACATTGCTTCCTGATATGGATGGTGATGCTATCGGCGGTACAGTGAATCTTGAGACTCTCTCAGCATTCGACGTTCCAGGTACAGTTACTAACGTTATGTTCTCAGGTGGTTATAACACCCTTTCTGCAGCACCAAATTATAAGAGCGGTGTTAATTTCTCCAAGCGCTACGGGAAATTGGGTCTTGCTCTCAGCACAAACTATCAGCGTGCCGTTCGTCAAACTCAAGATAACGAAGCTCGCTGGGATGCTGATGAAGATGATGTTACCGGTGAATTATCCAATTTCAGGCTAGATGATATGGAATTGATGGATTATGCCAATGACCGTACTCGCTACGGTTTCACTGGTCGCATCGATTTTGTTCAAGATGATAATAATCGCTACAACTTTGGCGTGATGTACAACAAACGTAATGATTACCAAAATCGTAACGTATTTCGTGTGCGCATTGGCAAAGGTGACTACGTCAACGATACTGATATCGAAGACGCAAGAGCTGTACGTTACATGAAAGAGCGTATGGAAGAGCAGACTATAACTGTGCTAAACGGTGGTGGTAAAAATGCAATTGGTAACATGAATATTGATTACAATTTCGCATATAGTTTTGGTATGCAGGACAAAGCAGCTCCCAAGGGTCAGATTGCCCCAGAGTTTGAACTTCGAGGAGTCAATTTAACTGTTGGCGATATCCATTCAGACTCACCAACACTTGAATTTACGAACCTTGATGTTGCTGATGTTTATGATCCTTCAAATTATAAACTTGATGCATGGGATTGGCGTTCAGAAAATACGACAAACACAGATGTGATTGCCGGAGTAAACATTAGTATGCCTGTTGATATCGGTAATATTTCCACTACAATGAAGGTTGGTGGTAAATACCATTTAGTCACAAAAGACCGCGAAGATGATCGCGTCAAATTCAAATGGAAAGGCGACGATGATCTAATGATGACTGATTTCGCTGGCGATGATCTTGGCGATGACTGGCAAGGTGGTAATTATAAATTTGGTCCTGGATTTGATGTGGATGCATTACGTGACTTCTTTAACGATAATCAAGCTGAAGGAAAACTTGAAGGGTCGATTCGTTACGACGAGAAATTTGGTGAATTGTACGATGCTACAGAAAATATCACTGCTGCCTACGGTATGACTACTGTTAACATGGGTGCCTTGATGTTCATTGGTGGGGTACGTTATGAAGGTACTGCAACAAATTATACAGGTACTCTTTTAAATTACGATGCTGATGGCGATTATCTGGATCATAGTCAGGTTACTGAAGAAAAAGACTATAGCCATGTGTTGCCCAATATTCAGGCACGTTACGCTTTTGATAGCAACACAAACATTCGTTTCGCATTCACAACAGGTGTTGCTCGCGCTAACTACTTCAACCTGATTCCTTATGTGTGGCAATATCCTGAGGATAACGAAATGATTCGCGGAAATTCCGATCTTGTTGCTACCACCGCTTCCAATATCGATTTCTTATTCGAGCATTATCTTGGTGGAGTTGGTATCATTTCAGGTGGGTACTTCTCGAAGGCACTTGACGATATTATCTACACAAGCACTTTTGAAGAAGATATAGCAGGCGAGACCTGGGAGGTTGAGCAACCAGTGAATGGCGGTAGCGCATCGTTGGTGGGATATGAACTTAACTGGATGCAGCAGTTTACCTTCTTACCTGGAGTGTTGGGCAACTTTGGTGTATATGCTAACTACACCCATACCATTGCAAAAGATGTTGAATTAACATCGCGTGATCGTACTGATCAATTGCCTGGGCAAGCAGCGGATGCTGGTAACTTGGCAATCGTGTTCCAGAATGAGAAAATTAACACTCGTTTGGCTTGGAACTACAATGGTGAATATATCGATGAAGTTGGCAAAACAGCCGATTGGGATGAGTGGAGAGGTAGCGAGTTGCAACTAGACTTCTCATCTGCATATAATTTGACTCCAACATTAACAGTCAATTTTGAGGCTAATAATCTTACTGATGAACGCCGTCGTGATTACTACGGTGTTTCGACTCGCATTAAACAGCATGATATGTACGGACGTACAATCTACTGTGGCTTGAACTGGAATCTATAGAATGAATTGAAATCAGTTTATCTGATTAATCTATTTGTATGAAAACCGCAGCGGTTTTAAGGAGTATTCTCCTTAAAGTAACTGCGGTTTTTTCTTTGCATGAATTCATTTAAAGTTAATAATTCCTTAATTTCCGGTTTAACACACGATAACATTGCTTACTGAAAAGTATATTTCTACCAAATCATCGTTCTTGGCGATTATTTGTGGGTCAATTAAATTTAACCTATCAGCAGGGCTAATATTTATAATTATACACTATTAAAAAAGAAATTTAGCATGCGCAAATCACAATTTTACCCAGTAGCGATTATTGCATCGATACTATTCTTTTCTGTCAACTGTTCCAGCGCAAATAAGGCGCCAAAGTCAATAATATTAATTGTTGCCGATGGTGCCGGGATTGGGCATCAGACGGCGCTATATTACCTAACAGATGATTATGCTCCAGCTAGGTTCGAGAACGTCGGTCTCGTTACTACTTACATGCTAGGTAAAGATAAAGTAACCGATTCAGCTGCAGGAGCCACGGCAATGGCTACAGGATACAAAACGGTAAAAGGTGCCATTGGTATGACCATCAATGAATCCGGAGATACCGTTGCTGCAAAATCAGTCATAGAATATGCACAGGATATTAGCATGGCTACAGGTGTGGTTACTACATCATTCGTCAATGATGCCACTCCGGCCTCATTCAGTGTTCATCATCCAATTCGCAAAGAACGCATCGAAATCGCACATAAAATGGCTGATGCCGGTCTTGATGTAATACTTGGGGCTGGGAACAGATATTTTTCTGAACCCCTCCCAGGATCAACTGATACGCTCACAGCATACGATAAATTCGCCCAAAATGGCATTCAGATAATATCAAATCTCGTTGCTCCAATCGATCCATCACGTCCTGTCCTGGGGATCTTTGCTGATAAGGGACTTCCTGCTAATCTCGATGGTCGTGAGCCTACATTGGTTGCCATGGCTGCAAAAGCCCTTGATCTGGTTGGTGGCGATCCCAACGGTTTCTTTCTACTTGTTGAGGAAGAGGGCAACGATAGCTACTCCCATGACCGCGATTCTTTGCGCGTAGTTGGTGAAATGCAGTCAATAAATGAGGTTGTCAATCTGGCCCTGTACTACCAGTCACAGCATCCAGACGTCTTGGTCATTATGGTGTCAGATCATGATACAGGTGGTCTGGTAGTAATTGATGACGAAGAACAAGGTGGTTTGAAAATGGGCTTTGCCACTCGCGAGCATACTGCCGCACTGGTCCCCATTTTTGCCACAGGTCCCGGAGCGGATGTATTTGAGGGTGTGATGGATAATACTTTTATAGGAGAGACTTTAATAAGATACATCTCCGAACGGTAGGGAATGTCGAGCTTCCTGTTTATCAGAATATTGACAAATGCTTCACTAATGCGGATGGAGTCACCATATAATGTACAAGATCTGCTGAATTTGGAGCAAAAACGGTCGGTATTACGGTAAAACACTACCTTCCTCAAAGATAGTTAATAAATATAAATGTATATTGTAACAGTATCTATCATTCATTTAATGAACTTTATTTGCGGGGTTTTTTGTTAAAATAGGAACTTAATAAAACTTAACAAGTTTATTTATTGAACCAAGGGAATGCCGCAGGGTATTCCCTTTTTTTTGAAAAAAATGAAAGGACAATCAATGAATAAACTGTTAATAGCTCTCGCATCACTCTTTTGGGTCTTAATTTCGTGTAAGAATCCCTTATATGAAGAATATATGGAAGAACTCAATCAAGTAAAAAACAGAGAAGAGATAATGAATTATGTTTCAAAGAATAAGGATAATCTCGACCAAATTGAAGGATTGTGGACATTGGGTGTTATAAGAACCCTTTACAAAAAAGGTAGAATGGTTGCTTCTGAATCAGAGCCAAATAGAATGCGTATAGCAGTAATAAAAGAAGGCGATTTATTTCGGATTTACAATATCAATGGTAAGCCCTTTAATTATATAGCAAGTTTTCATAAAACAGATGAGACGGGCATATATGATTATCAATGTTATTTTACTGAAACAAGAGACTCTGTTAGCGCTACAGCCAGCTTATTTGATAATTTAATAATCAGGTATGAATATGATGCACCTAAAGAAATTATGATGGATTACTATTATAAGTCAGGTCCTGATAAGGGCTTAAAAGTAGTAAAAAAAATGATAGAAAATGGAAATATGAGATTGAGCTGGAAGTTCTCTTGGATTAAATATTTCCCAGTTGAATCAATTGAATCAACAAAAACCTATTATCTATTATTCAATTACTGGGCGGAAGATTTCCCCACAATTGCCAAGCCCATTGGTGGGCGGTTTCGGTAATTATGATTTGAAATAATCTCTTCAAGCGGGGTTTTTTGTTTCCCAGCATTGTTGCTTTTTTCATTCAGTTTATCTTTAATCTAAAATAGAGCCAAAACGACTCTATTCTTTTAAATAACGATAAAGAGTTGCTTTGGAAACACCTAGTGTGTCAC
>Ga0187827_10001878_pt1 | contig 29642 bp, 25 predicted proteins | sample ETNtaG_39_FD_167969 | JGI IMG/M metagenome (GOLD analysis project Ga0187827, IMG submission 167969) | Marine microbial and viral communities from oxygen minimum zone, Eastern Pacific Ocean - ETNP2014_SV_150_PacBio MetaG (Illumina Assembly) | ecosystem: Environmental > Aquatic > Marine > Hypoxic...
CGGAAGCCTCAATAAAATCCCCCTTAAACATTAGATGTAGATGGGAAAATAATAAAGGAATTCTAGTTTAAAGGTTGTTAATATATGTGGTTAAATTGGACTTATGGTGTGCGGCTCGGTTTTTATGAATTATTCCTTTTCCGCAAACCCTGTCGATGGTAGAAATAGCCTGTTTTAATAGAGTTGGAGCATCCTTCTTATCTGCCTGTCGTACCTTCTTCATAGAAGTTTTCATCATCGATTTATAATGACGATTCCTGACATTAGCCCTATTTGATTGACGTACTCGTTTTAGTTCTGATCCTGATGCGCCCATACTATTATCTTAAATTATATTTAACATTTAGATCACAAATTTAATAAGTAATTATTCTATGATACTAATTTTATTATTTATGGATAGAAATAATAAAATTTATTATTTCTAGTAGAATTTATTGTAAATAGAAAATAATTCCATTAATTTTACCTATCTGTTAAGGTATAGACTATTTATCAAGTATATTTTTTTGAGCGAATCATAATCATAAGGAAAAATATTTATGTCAATTAATAATTTAAACAATATTCCAATTTTTGTAGACTTAGATGAAGAAGAATTAAATGAGGTAGATAGATGCTGTACACCAAGAAACTACCCTAAGAATAGTATGATTATTCTTGAAGAAGAGTTTGGTGATATCGTATTTATTATTATATCAGGGACAGTCAAAATTACTCGAGTGAATGATGAGGGTAAAGAGGTTATCTTATCTTTGCTGGGACCTGGCGAAATTTTTGGTGAAATGGCAATTTTGGATGGAGAAGCCCGTTCAGCTAATGCCTTAGCACAGGAGAATTGTGAACTTATTGCTATACAGAGGAGTGAATTCCTCAGTATGCTACGTAGATATTTCAAAATTTCTTTTGCCCTTATGGGTGAATTGGCCAAACGTTTGAGAAAATCTGATCAGCAGATAGAAGCTCTTTCTCTTTCTGATGCCGAACATCGAATAGGTGTATCTATACTTAACCTCGCTGAAGATAGGGGTGTCATTCGAAAGGGACAGGTGACCATTGAAAAGCTTCCTTTCCAACAGGATATTGCCAATATGTCTGGAACATCTAGAGAGACGGTATCCCGCGTACTGAAGCTCTTTGAGGATAGGCATATGATTACAAAAGCTGGCCATACAGTGGTTATACCTGATTATGCTTTTTTCAAGCGCCTGTTTGATAAAACTGTCTAATATATAAGATAACTCCAATATAAATTCATAAATTTGTGTCGTGTTACCTAGAATAATCAAAGGAATACGTGCGCAAACCCGACTTGCAATTTCTCAAGGTATTACCCTTATTGAAAATAGTAAGGAAGACTCTCAAGAACTGCTTATAAACCTATTTAGGTATACTGGTAATGTTTACCGGATTGGTATAACTGGTCCTCCTGGTGCAGGAAAAAGCACAATTACAAATAACCTTATATCTATATATAGGGAAAAAGGAAAGAAAGTAGCTGTAATCGCAGTGGATCCAACCAGCCCATTTTCTGGCGGAGCTTTATTGGGCGACCGTATTCGTATGACCTCTCATTATTCAGATCCAAATGTTTTTATACGAAGTATGGCAACACGTGGAGGGAAAGGGGGATTGTCTATAAAAAGCCAAGAGGCGAGTGAAGTATTCGATGCAGCGGGGTTTGATATTGTTATTTATGAAACAGTTGGTGTAGGGCAGATAGAGCTAGATGTGATGCAAGCTTCTGATACAGTAGTTGTGGTTTTGGTGCCAGAATCAGGTGATGAGGTGCAGATGTTAAAAGCCGGTCTGATGGAAATTGGTAATATTTTTGCAATTAATAAAGCAGACAGACCAGGAGCTAATAAATTTATGACAGCTCTCAATAATATTATGATAAATGACAATATGGAAGGGGATGCGTGGATGCAGAAAGTTGTATCTACTATAGCCACTGAAAACAAAGGTACAAGAGATATGTACACTGCAATTGAATCACATAAAACTTATATTTATGCGCAGGGTATTCAGAAGGAGAAAATGGATGAACGTTATAAAAACTATATTTTAGATATTATTTCAAGACATAATATTATAAATTTTTGGAATGATCAGAATAGGGCAAGATTGAACAATGAATTGGATAAAGAATATAGCAATCGCATACCCCCTTATAAATTGGTTAATGAGTTAATGAATCTATGACTCAGCAATTAACTGATATGCCCTTTTGGGATCATCTGGAAGAGCTTAGGTGGAGGTTAGTCAAGATAATAATAACCATTATGATTGGAGCTATCATAACATATAAATATTCTGACATTATTATGTACTACCTGATTTTTCCTACTCAATCGCTATCTATTGATTTAAATATGCAGGTTCTGGAAATTACCAGTATGTTCACGGTTAAACTAATCATTGCATTATTTGGAGGAATGGTAATAGGCTTGCCAGTCATTATGTATCAGTTCTGGCGGTTTGTATCCCCCGCCTTTGAAGAGATTTACGGTTTTGTGGTGATATTGACTATTATATTTTCATTATTTTTCTTTATTTTAGGTATGTGTTTTGCCTACTTCATTATTATTCCATTCAGCTTATCATTTTTTACATCACTAACAACGGGGGCAGTCGACGTTGCCTACAACTTTACTCTGGGAGGTTATCTTACATATATTATCTGGCTCATTTTTGGTTGTGGTATTTTTTTTCAACTTCCTGTTATTTCTATATCCTTAACCAAAATTGGACTTCTTACACCATCCTTCCTTAAGGAATTTCGAAAATTATCATTTGTAATATTTCTGATTCTAGGTGCAGTCCTAACTCCGCCTGATCCTCTGAGTCAAATTTTGATTGTGATTCCACTTGTTTTACTTTACGAATTCAGCATTCTTATTAGTAAAATGATTACTCAAAAAGATATGATATAATGATGGATCTTAAAACATTGCTAACATATCCAATTGAGGAGCATATTCTTAAATTTAAAAAGGTTTATTCTGATTCATTATTTTCTGACATTAAGTTGATTAACACTCTTATTGGTTATATTTCCAGAAAGAAAGGGAAACATCTCCGTCCTAATCTCTGTTTATTATCTGCTTGTATTTGTGGTGTGCCAAATGATCATACTTTCCATGCTGCAGCCCTGATTGAAATGATTCATGTTGCCACACTTATCCACGATGACGTTGTAGATGAATCTGAAATACGAAGAGGATGGCCATCCATTAATCGGATCTGGAAAAATAAACTCTCAATTTTGGTGGGCGATTATATGTTTTCAAAGGCGCTTACTAATATGATTCATATAAGGGATTTTGATGCACTTGAAGTGCTATCTAATACTGCAGAACGACTCAGTCAGGGAGAAATCAGTCAAATTGAAAAATCAATTAAGAAAAATATGTCAGAAGAAACCTATTATAAAATGGTAAGTGATAAAACAGCCTCTCTATTTTCTGCTTCATGTAGACTGGGTGCTATAACGGTAACAGAAAATGAATATAAACGAAATGCGTTAGCAAGTTTTGGTGAGAAATTTGGATTAGTTTTTCAAATTAAAGATGATTTATTGGATATTACGGGAAATGTAGAGGGCCTTGGTAAACCTGCCGGTTTCGACTTAAAAAAAAACATGCTAACATTACCACTAATATATCTATTCGATAATATCAATACTTCTGAAGCTAAAAGGATAAGAAGGCAGCTAAAAAAACATGTAAAAAAAACAGAATTAAACGAAATCAAATTACTCATTCAAAAGTATGGAGGTATAGACTATGCTGAAAAACAGATTGAAAAATTTTCTGCGGAAGCCATGAAAGATCTAGATAATTTCCCTGAATCTATTTATAAACAAGCTCTAATATCAGCATTGAATTTTAACTATCATAGGCAGAAGTAATGCGTATTGGACATCGTACAAAAGTTCGTAGAAAAAGACTCCAAACTAGGCAAGATCGTATTATGACCTTGGCAAATGCGATTAGTATTAGCCGTATATTTCTGGCATTTCCACTTGTTATGTTATTTGAAGATATGCCTAGAGGAGACTTGGGCAATAACTGGTTAGCATTAGGGTTGATAGTAATTATCGTTATAACTGATTTTTTGGATGGCTATGTTGCTCGGAAGGCTGAGGAAATAACAAATTTTGGTAAGCTCATAGATCCAGTAGCAGATAAAGTTTGTATGATGGTGGTAATGATCTATTTAATAATCACTTATAAGCTTCCATTTCTATTTTTTTTTATTATATTAGCAGTACGAGATACTTTTCTGATTATTATTGGAGTGTATCTTATGTTCTCATGTGATGAAGTGTTTCAGTCTAATCAATCTGGTAAATGGTTTATGGGAATATCAGCTCTCATGATGACATTATTTCTATTTCAAGAGATATTAAGCATCCCCGAATTTATACTTTGGATGTCTTATCTAATTTGTATGTTATTATTTGCATTTAGTACTTATGAGTATCTGTTGAGATATATGCGTTTTTTCAAACATTTGGAAGATAGATGATTGCATTATTTAAGAAAACTATATCAGGCTTAGCTAAGACACGAAATAAAATTTCTAATATCTTTGCAAGTTTTTCTGGGAAGAAAATTTTGGATGAATCAGATCTTGAAGAGCTTGAGGAGGTACTGCTAACTGCCGATATTGGCTGGGAACTGACTGAAACTATACTTCAGGCATTAAAAGTCCCGTATGAGAAAGGAATCAGCAGAATAAGCCGGTTTGAGCAATGTGTAAGTGATTATCTTAAAGATGTGGATGCACCATTAAATCTCAAAAAAGTTATACTATTGGTAGGAATTAATGGCACCGGAAAAACTACCTCTGCAGCTAAATTAGGGGCTTATTATAGCTGGTCTGGTGAATCAGTTTCCATGGTGGCAGCGGATACATATCGGGCAGCAGCCATAGAACAAATTCGTATCTGGTCAAAGCGTCTCAAGCTACATCTCATCTCCAATGAAAAATCATCCGATCCAGCATCTGTGGCTTATGATGGTGTATCTAATGGACTCGCAAAAGGTTTAGATAGGATTATTGTGGATACTTCCGGACGGATACATAATTCTTACAACCTCATGCAAGAACTGAAAAAAATTTATGAGGTAGTATTTAAGTTAACCAAAGAGACCGACGTGCTGATAGTCATTGATGCCAATACAGGTCAAAATGCCTTTCAGCAAGCAAAGGAATTCTCCAAGTATATTCCTATTGCCGGTGTTATTCTGACAAAAATGGATGGTACTGCACGGGGTGGTATTGCAATACAGATTATGAAGGAATTAAACTTACCAATTTACTTTATGGGTGTTGGTGAAAATGCTGAAGACTTGATCCCTTTTGATTGTGCAAGTTATATTAGAGGGTTAATTATATCAGAAAAAGAATGTTTCGATGAAGAATAGTATAATTCAAAAAGTTTGTATGATTAGCTTGGGTTGTGCTAAGAATCTTGTAGATTCTGAAATATTGATTGGCGGACTTAAGCAAGAAAGTTATGAGATGGTGCAGAAATCAGATGATGCAAACATCCTTATTGTAAATACCTGTGGATTTCTGGATACGGCCCGAGAAGAATCAGTGAGTGTTATTCTAGAAGCTGGGGAGTTGAGGAGATCGAAAAAGGTTGAAAAACTAGTGGTGATGGGCTGTTTCTCAGATCGTTACGGATCTGATCTTAAAGATGGTATTCCTGAGGTAGACGCTTTTTTTGGTACTAATGATCATGCTGCTGTATTGAGTTATTTAACGGGTAAATCCTTTACAAAGGAAGACCCAGATTATTTTCGTTCACTTCTTACTCCAAACCATTTTGCATATCTGAAAATTGCAGAAGGCTGTGATAATGGCTGTAGTTTCTGCTCCATTCCCATTATGAGAGGTCTGCAAAGGAGTCAGCCTGTTGCTTGGAATATGCAGGAAGCTAAACGACTAGCTGATAGAGGTGTAAAAGAACTATTAGTCATTGCACAAGATTCAACCTCATACGGCTGGGATCTAAATCCACGATCTTCTCTACATGAACTCATTGATGAACTAGAAAATGTAAATGGGATCGAGTGGATACGTCTTCATTATGCCCACCCTGCCCATTTGCATTTGGATATGATTCAACGTTTTAAGAGTCTACACAAATTGCTACCCTACATTGATATGCCTATTCAGCATGGATCTGATGCAGTTCTAAAAAGAATGCGTAGAGGGCTGAGTTCAGGTGGTATACGAAAAAGGATTGATTCCCTTAGAAATATTAATGCTGATATTGCCATACGTACAGGCATTATTGTGGGTTTTCCAGGTGAAACTGAGGATGAATTTAGTCAGTTATATAATTTTGTGGAAGAAACTCAATTTGATAGGCTCGGTGTTTTTACATACTCTGAAGAAGAAGGGACCTTTGGCGCTACTCTTAAGGATGATGTGCCTATTGATGTTAAAACAGAACGTATGGATGCTATTATGATGCTGCAGCAGGATATTAATTTGAAGAAGAATGAGATGCTAGTAGGTAAAACAGAGAAGGTTCTAATAGATCGAGTTAGTGATGACGGCATATCATTTGGGCGTACATATCGTGATGCCCCAGAGGTAGATAATTTTGTAAGGATAGATGGGAAATTGCCTATAGGTGAATTTATAGATGTTAAAATAACCGATGCATTTGAATACGATTTGAAAGGAGAAGTGGTAAACCATGATTAAAAAACCGTTTAACATACTCAGCATTGAACATGTGGGGATTGCTGTTGAGAACCTAAAGGGTATTTCAAATTTATTTTCAGATATATTAGGCTTGGAGTTTAAGGGCAGTGAAGAGGTTAAAGACCAGCATGTGACAACGGATATATATAACACTGGAAATGGGAAGGTAGAATTTATTAAAGCCACTGCTCCTGAGTCACCTATTTCTAGCTTTATTAATAAAAGAGGTGAAGGCATGCATCATATTGCTTTTCAAGTGGATAATATAAAAGCAGCTCTTGATTATTTAAAAGGTCAGGGTATTCAGCTTATTGATGAAATTCCTCGAATTGGTGCAGAAGGGTTTAGCATTGCTTTTATCCACCCTAAATCAACTGGTGGAGTATTGATTGAGCTATGTGAAATCAACTAAATATAGATCAGTTTCTGTGCTATCTAGTCGTTTGTGACTAGGATCAAAATAGAGCGCTTCTCGTTATATGTGTTGTAGATCACACACACTTTTTGTAAATTAACCACAGGATTCATAAAATATTTTTCTCAATAGGAGAAACAGGATGGCTAAGGCTTGATGCAACCTGATTAGGAGGAGAAAACAATAATGTTTAAATATATTAAAGCAGTTATACTTTTACTTGCAGTAATTGGAATTATATTTAGTTTTCAAGAACAGATGGATACTGCAAATTCAGTTGGAGGCCGATCAAATACTGAGTCCTCTGATTCTCAATCACAACCTAGAGAAACAATAATTATATGGGAAGATAATTTTGAAAGTGGTGAGAATGGTTGGAACTTAGATTCAGGATGGGAGATTTCTGAAACTTCTTATCATAGTGCTTCCCATAGTATTCTTTCTGCTAATAATGATGATAATATAAATGCAAATTTTAATCTTTTATCTCCTACTATTAATTTACCTGAAGTAGAAGAAGGTGAGGATTTAAAGTTTGGTTTTTGGCTCTATGCCAATCTCCCCGACTCTGATGGTGACGGAGATGACTATTTAGATGATTATTATAGTATTTCACTCCTTGATTTAGCAGCTTTGGCTTGGCACCCATCAGATTTTAATTCGGATCTTTTTGGAGCAGTTGGAAGCAACTTCTGGGCTGCTGATGAAGATGTTGGTGGTTATTTAGATAATTGGATCCAGTATCTGGATACCCCAATTATTTCTGTGGGTTCTAATGGAAATCTATCTGTTAAAATGTACTATGCCATTGAAGATTATGCTGGAGCTTCAAGTGGGGGTTCCTGTACAGATGGTTGGGATGCAGCGAATATTCGTATCTCAGCTGATGGCGGCACTACATGGGAATTATTAGAAGATAACCATAACCCTTATCATTTTGATTGTGGATATGGCTGGATATATAATGACTCTCAATATGAATCAGGTGGTTCATTAAATCATTTAGCAGCGGGTTGGGGTGGTGAAGGAAATGGAAGATGGAAAAACTTTTCTACGGATTTAACGGCATATGCTGATATGGATGTTATAATTCGTTTTGCTTTTGGTTCAGACCCTGCATATTCAACTGCAGATAATTCCGATATTACAGGTTTCCAAGTAGATGAAATAAAAGTAACTGATGATTCTGGTTTAATATTTGAAGATAATGGTGAAGATATGGACCAAATGAGTCCTAGCGGAGAAGTATGGACAGAACAATTCTATGATTATGCAGATGAAGGGCGTCCCGGTTATGAAGATTGGGAAGAATATACTCCAGGGTTAGCCTTTAATGGGAATATTGCATTGAATATCAATGAGTTCGCAAATAAATCTGTTATTTTCCGTATACAGTCGCGTTATGATGATAATCATGATGGAGGGCAGGGTCTAGGACTATTTATAGATGATTTTTCTATCTATAAGGAATGGGGTTTACCTGCTCCTACGAATTTTACAGCACAAGCTGGAGATGGGGTAGTCTTCCTGTCATGGATAACTATTCCTTTTACAAATTATAATGTGTATAGAGCCGAATGTGATGTAAATGCAGGTTGTGGTAATGGAGTTGGAGAATTGATAGCTTCTAGTTTTACAGCTAATAGTTATATGGATTTAGATGTTTCAAATAATATTACTTATGCATATTCTATAACCGCATCATATTCTAATGGAGATATAACTGACCATTCGGATATTGTAATTGTTACGCCGATGGTTGAAACAGCTCATGAAGAAGGTTATGATGATGGTAGTTTTGAATCAGAATATATGGCGGGCAACACTAATTATTCAGCTGTTAAATTTACAGCCTGTTCTGATGGAGAGGGTGTTCTCCGTGTTAAATGGTTTCAATTTGGACCAGTTGGAGCTTTTTATCTAAAAATATTTGAAGATTTTGATGGTTTGCCAGGATCTGAAATTTATTCCGATTTGTTAGCTTCAGGTAATTTAGATGGGTGGAATGAACTAGATTTGTCTGGAGAAGGTATAAATGTTTCTGGTGATTTCTGGGTTGGTTCAAAGGAGTTTAGTACTTCAAGGCCATTTGGTTTAGATATGAGTAGCAATTCAGGTAATTCATATGAAAATACAGGTGAAGGATGGACAATGGTAAATGGTAATCTAGGATATCATGTGTATTTAGATTCATATAATTGTGCTGAGTGTTATTCAGCTGGAAATGGCGATGTGACATATGATGGATCTCTTGATGTAATAGATATTGTTGCAATTATAAATGCATTGCTTGATATGAATGATTGGCTACAGGACGATTGTTTTGTAGCTACTGCCGATGTTAATGGTGATGGTTCTGTTGATGTAACAGATATTGTTTCAATTGCATATCAAATAATGGATGCTAGAATGAATATTACTGATGCTACTTATGCGACCCTTATTAAAAGTTCTAATGCTTTAACAATAAATGCTGATGGCTATATAGGCGGAGTACAAATGACACTGGAACACTATGAAGAATTTTCAATGAATATTACTGATAATGCAATGGTTGCTGATTATAGAACATTTGGGAATCTAACTAAATTTATCATTGTAATGCCTACAAATAATGAGCTATTCACATATGATGGTGATTTTAAAGTAATAGATGTGATTATCGCTAATAGTAAGGATAGAATTGAAACACAACTTATTAATATGCCTCATGACTATAGTTTGCAAAAGGCCTACCCTAATCCATTCAATCCTTTGACAACTTTAAGTTTTTCTTTACCAGAAGAAAGTGTAGTATTCCTATCTATTTATAATTTGGAAGGTAGAGAGGTATCTAGGCTCATAAATGGTAGTATGGGGGCTGGATACCATTCAATCACTTGGGATGCGAATTCTTATTCTAGCGGGATATATCTAGTTAAAATGGTAACTGGAGAGTTTATGTCTACTCAAAAGCTAATGCTGATTAAATAATATCTAAATTATTATAAATTAAAGTCTGGCAGAGTAGTGAATTAAAACCTGCAAAGACTACCTGACAGTTACGGTATTAAATTTTATGAGGATGAAACAATATCTAAATTCCCAAACTTGTAAAATGATGTTATCGATATACATATATCATTAATACTGTTTAGTATAATATTAGAATGAGTAATAAAGTCCTCAGTGGAAACTCCAGGTTTGTAACTGCTATGATCAAATAGGCAAACTAAATTACCCCTATGAGTCTTAAAGTGAAACTAAGCCAAATCCCTAAATCTCCAGGTGTATACTTTTTTTTTGATAAAAAAGGAGATATCATATATATTGGGAAAGCCAAGATTCTTTACAATCGGGTACGCTCTTATTTTAATAAGCTGGATGGTAAAGATTCAAAAACTCAGATAATGGTGCAAAATATAGTTAATCTTGATTGGTTAGTAGTTCGTTCTGAAGTGGAAGCCATTTTAACTGAGGCTAATCTTATAAAAGAGCATAAACCTCGATACAATGTTTTCCTAAAAGATGACAAGACTTTCCCCTACATCCGTATCACAAGTGAGCCTTACCCAAGAGTAGAGATTATAAGACAGAAGAATCTCACAAAGGATGATCATAATTATTTCGGACCCTATACTGATACGGGATATCTCCGTGAAGTTCTGCGAGTGATTCATAAGATATTTCCTCTTAGAACTTGTACCTATTTGATTAATAAGAATACGATTCAAGAAGGGGTGAATAGGATTTGTCTAGATTATCATATAAAGCGTTGTGAGGGTCCCTGCGAAGGATTAGTCTCTAAAAAAATATACGGGAATATGATAGATCAAATTATACGCTTTTTAAAAGGTAAAAATAGTGAAATACAGCAGTTTCTTGTACAGCAGATGGAGAATGCCAGTGAAAGTCAAAGTTATGAAGAAGCAGCTAGATATAGAGATCAGTTAAATGCTGTAATTGAATTTACTCGAAAACAAAAAAAAGCCAGTCAAGACTTTAAAGATCGAGATGTAGTGGTAGTGACAGCCGAAAATAGCTATGGAGTTGGGTTGGTTATGCGAATTCGTAACGGGCATATTATTGGGAGGGAAAAATTTAGTTTAAAGGTTCATGACCCCGATGCACAGGACAAAACATTATCTCAGTTTATCCTTCAGTATTATTCATCGACACTCGATATCCCAGAAGAAGTACTTGTTGAATGTTCATTTGATGAACTATTAGAATATGAAAATTGGCTGAAAGAATCTCGTAAAAAGCGGGTGAAGATACTAGTGCCAGAAAGAGGTGAAAAACTAAAGCTGATAAAAATTTCACGTAGGAATGCAGAATTGCTTCTTAATGAACTTTGTCTCAAACAGGCCAAACGGAAAGAATTATTAACTAAACCTATACTCCAGTTAAAGACAGATCTAGGAATGTCCGCTGCACCTCGCCGTATTGAGGCTTTTGATAATTCAAATATTCAAGGTAGTAATCCTGTATCTGGCATGGTTTGTTTTATCGATGGGAAACCTCGGAGATTAGAATATAGAAAATTTCATATCAAAACTGTTAATGGTATTGATGATTTTGCATCTATGCATGAGGTTATTTCCCGCCGTTATAAGCGTCAATTAGCAGAAAATAAATCACTACCTGATCTCATTTTGATTGATGGGGGTAAAGGACAACTCTCAGCTGCTAAGTCCGCCCTTGATGCACTTGGATTGGGATATCTACCCGTTATTGGCCTGGCTAAGCGTCTTGAGGAGGTATATAAACCAGGCGTGAGTGAACCGCAGAATATTTCTAAAGTATCTGCTGGACTTCACCTTTTAAGAAAAATCAGAGATGAGGTGCATCGATATGCTATTACTTTTCACCGGAAAACCCGGAAAAAAGATATGAAAAAGAGTAGATTCGAAAACATTGCCGGTATGGGTCCTATACGAGTTCAGAAATTATGGAAAGAGTTTGATACACTCCAAGAGATACAAAGATCCTCTCCTCTGCAAATAAGTGAGAGAACAGGTTTTTCAAAAAATATTTCAAATGCAATATTAGAATGCGCAAAAGAGGTTTAACTTAAAATAAGTCATTTCCTAGAATATCAAGCATTTCATCATGAATATGATCATTGGTCGCTAAGACACGTGTTCCACTAAATGGCATTTGGGAGCCATCCCAGTCTGAAACTTTCCCTCCTGCTTCTTCCAGTATTAGAGCGCCAGCGCATACATCCCAGGGTTGGAGACCAAATTCCCAAAAGCCCTCAAAGCGCCCCATAGCCACAAAACAGAAATCCAATGAGGCGGCACCTAGCCTACGAATGCCCTGTGTCCTGGTGTAAAGCTCTTTAAATAAGATAAATCCCTTTTCAAATCTATCATCATGAATATAAGGAAAACCTGTTACTAATAGGCTGTTATATAAAGCAGTAGTTGAAGTAGTCTGAATGGGGTTTTCATTGAGATAAGCTCCTCCATTTGTCTCTGCAGCAAAACATTTATCAGCAGCTGGATTATATATCACGCCCAAGATGGTTTCATTTTTATGTTGTAGACCTATAGATATAGCAAAAACGGGGATATTATGTACAAAATTGGTGGTACCATCTAAGGGGTCAATCACCCAGCGGTAATCAGAGTTACCATGTATAGGACGGCTTTCTTCAGCAATAATATGATGCTGAGAATAGTTTTTTCTAATCTTTTGTATAATAAAATTTTCAGACTCGCTATCGGCTATGGTCACTAGATCGATATCTGTTGACTTTTTATCAATATAGGATACCTGACCGAAGTGAGACATAAGGATATTACCAGCCTCCTTTGCCGTCTCTATGGCGAAGTCTAGCATATTTGTTTGATTCATGGTGTATCTAGCAGATTAGAATCTACAGGTTGGTTTCTACTATGGTTTTCTTTACAGCTCTTAGAGTGTTATCAAGCATTTCTTGCTCGTGGGGTAGGAGTTTGAATTCAAGAATTTTTTCAATACCTCCTGCGCCGATGACAGTTGGAACACCCACAAAATAACCATTTACACCAAATTCACCTTCACATAGAGCAGCAGATGGAATAACCCGCTTTTTATCTTTAAGGTAAGATTCTGCCATTGAAATAGCGGAAGCAGCTGGTGCATAATAGGCAGATCCATTACCAAAGAGTTTTACTATTTCACCACCAGCATAGCGAACCCGATCAACTATAACATCTAGTCTCTCCTTGGGGATAAGTTCTTCTGCAGGAATTCCTCCAATTGTAGCTAGGCGTGTGATAGGAACCATTGTATCGCCATGTCCGCCTAAAACCATACAATTCACATCCTGAACTGAGTATCCTGTCTCCATGGCCAAGAATGTGCGAAAACGGCCACTGTCTAAGGCTCCTGCCATACCAATGACTTTATTCTTGGGGAATCCGGAAACTTTATAAAATGAGTATACTATAGCATCAAGCGGGTTAGATACCACAATAACGAATGCATTAGGGGCATACTTTTTTACCTTATTGGCCACATCTGTAATGATATTAATGTTTATTGCTAACAAATCTTCCCTATCCATTCCTGGTTTGCGAGGAACACCAGCAGTGATGATTACTACATCAGCATTTTTTAGGTCTACGGGATCACTGCTACCAGACAACTCTGTATCGTATCCATCATGGGGTCGGAGTTGCATGATATCCAGCGCTTTACCTTTAGCCATACCTTCGGATTGGGGTATATCATAAATTACAACATCTCCCAATTCCTTCTGATTTATCAAGAGAGCTAGGTTCCCACCAATTTGACCGCCACCAATAAGTGCAATTTTTTTTCGTGCCATAGTTAAAATTTCTTAATAAGTAATCAAATAAGTAATCAAATAAATATTTTTATCGCATATCAATAGGAATAAATGCACGTTTGGTAGCTCCAGTATAAATCTGTCTAGGTCTAAAAATACGGGGAATATCAGAATTTCTCATCTCTTTCCATTGTGAAACCCAGCCTGGGAGTCTTCCGAGTGCAAACATAACAGTGAACATTTTAGTTGGTATACCCAATGCTCTGTAAATAATACCTGAGTAGAAATCAACATTTGGATATAGTTTTCTTGAAATAAAAAACTCATCCTTCAACGCTACTTGTTCCAGTTCTTTTGCAATATCAAGGAGGGGATCGTTAATCCCCATTTTAGTTAAAAGTTTATCAGCAGCCTTTTTCAAAATCTTTGCCCTAGGATCAAAATTTTTGTAGACTCTGTGACCAAATCCCATCATTTTAAAATTTGATTTATTATCTTTCGCCATGTCAACATATTTTTCATAATTCCCACCATCGGCATACATCATTTTCAACATTTCAATGACCCGCTGATTGGCCCCACCATGTAGAGCACCCCAAAGGGCACCAATGCCAGCTGCAATGGATATAAATAGATTTGCCCGGCTACTTCCCACCATACGGACTGTTGAAGTAGAACAATTTTGTTCATGGTCTGCATGTAGAATCAGTAGAAGTCTCAATGCATCTGCCATTATTGGATCTACCTGAAATTCTTCAGTAGGTACAGCAAACATAGTATGGAGAAAGTTTTCTTCAAACCCTAGATCATTCCTAGGATAAATTAATGGTTGCCCAATTGATTTTTTATATGCAAATGCTGCGAGTGTTTTTACCTTGGCAAGCAGACGAATTATGTTTAATTCAATATCTCCATCAACACGGGCTGGATAAAAGGTAGAAAGAGCAGCAACTGTTGATGCCAATACACCCATGGGATGAGCATTCATGGGATAGTTATCAAAAAAGCGCTTCATATCCTCATGGATTAGAGAATGGTAGGTCAAATCTGTGTTGAATTTATCCAGATCAGCTTGATCTGGCAATTCTCCGTATAAAAGGAGATATATCACTTCTACGAAAGAAGAATTTTCTGCTAGCTCTTCTATTGGATATCCCCGGTATTGCAGTATTCCTTTTTCTCCATTTATATAAGTGATATTACTGGAACACGCGCCTGTATTCGCAAAGGATGGGTCGAAGGTGATATAGTCTGTTTTAGTCCGTAGCAGAGTAATATCAATACCTTTTTCTTGTTCTGTACCTTCAATTACAGGCAAATCGATTGTTTTTCCATCTATAATTAGTTGTGCTTTTTTCATGAATATTAGTGATGTTAATTGGAGATATTCAGTTTAATATAATGGTAAAAATAAAGAATAATATAAAGTCGTACCAATTGTAATATTATAAAGAAAAATATTTTTATTCAGATTATGATAAATTGTGATTGTGAGAAGGGTCACAAATTACGTTTATGAGGAGAATAATCGTTGTTATTGGGGGGGGCTCTTTTTTAAATTTGCTTTGTGGTGCATTCATGTTTAATCAAAAAAAGTTGTGCCATGGAATAAAATTTTCTAGGATGGAGGAATCTATAGTATGAGGGTTTCAAAACTCGTTCTTTATTCAGCGTTTCTATTTACAATTCAATTTGTGTTTGCAGATCCACCAGATTGGCAAGATGATCCAGGCGGGTATCAATTCGTAAATGCCATTGGTGGTGCTATTATATATAATGATGGCGCTCAGATGGGTGACACCGGAGATATATTCGCAGCATTTGATGATCAGAATAATGTGAGAGGTGTTGCTATTATGTTGACTCCGCCATTTGGTCCATATCAGGGTACTCCCTTATGGGAAATAACCCTTCGAAGTAATAATGACGGAGATATATTATCATTCAAATATTATGATGTATCGGAAGATGTCGTTTTAGAAATTATTGAAGTACATGAATTTGTGATAGGCGCAGAACCTTTAGGTGATGTACTTGAGCCAATTCCTTTTAATATTGGTGTTCCAGATTTTGGTTGTCCAGAATGTGTGGATGATGATGCTGGAGTTGCTCCACTAACCTGTGCTACTGCAATCGCCTCATTTGGATGTGATATGATGTGGGGTTCACAAACTATAGGTGAATCATGTCCATTCTCCTGTGGTAATTGTCCGGAAGAGGATGAATGCGGTGTGTGCGAAGGTGATGGTTCATCTTGTTCTGGCGTTGATGGCTGTATGGATATGGAAGCCTGTAATTATAATGCAGATGCAACCGATGATGACGGCAGTTGTACCTATGCAGAAGAAAATTATGACTGTGAAGGTAACTGTACAGTAGAAATTGACTGTGCCAATGAGTGTGGCGGCAGTGCTGAATTTGATGAATGTATGGTATGTGGTGGTGGCGGTATTCCAGAAGGTGAATGTGACTGTGATGGTAATGTAAATCTTGGTTGTGGATGTGGTGAAGCAGGCCCATCTGGCTGTGATGAGACTTGCGGTTCTGATTTAGAATTTGATGAATGCATGGTATGTGGTGGTGGCGGTATTCCAGAAGGTGATTGTGATTGTTATAGCAATGTAGAAGATTGTGCTGGTGTATGTGGTGGATCATCAGTAATTACTACTCTCTGTGAAGATACTGATGGGGATGGAATGGGGAATGTAGGTAGTGAAACAGAAGTATGTGTAGATGGTGGAAGAGATCTAACAGATGGTTGTGATATGCCAGAGCCAAGCCTAGAAGGTTATCTTGGCTATTTACATTTAACATCCGATGGTTCTGTTCTTTATAAGTCTGATTTTGAATTAGGGGGTTTTCAATTTACAGTAGATGGAGGAACTCTAAATGGTGCTTCTGGTGGTGATGCAAGTGCTGCTGGGTATACAATGTCAACCAACGCTGGTACTAATATAGCAATGGGGTTTTCATTTACAGGCAGTACCATCCCTTCTGGATGTGGTACGCTTTGTGTGCTTGATATTGAAGGTGATTCAGCTGGATTGATTAATATTATTATAGCAAGTCCTGATGGTTCTAATTTACTTTTTAATTATTATGCAGGTGATGATGGTCAGAGTTTTGTAGCAGATTGTAGTGATATATACCCTGATTGTTCAGATAATTATTATGATTGTGCTGGAGAATGCGGTGGTAGTGCTGTTGAAGATGAATGCGGTGTATGTGGTGGCGGTGGCATAGCCGAAGGTGATTGTGACTGTGAAGGTAATGTAGATCTTGGTTGTGGATGTGGTGAAGAGGGCCCATCTGGTTGTGATGAAGCATGTGGATCTGATTTAGAATTTGATGAATGTGGAGTATGCGGTGGCGGCGGCATAACTGAAGGTGATTGTGATTGTGAAGGTAATGTAGATCTTGGTTGTGGATGTGGAGAAGGGGTCCCATCTGGTTGTGATGAAGCATGTGGATCTGATTTAGAATTTGATGAATGTGGTGTATGCGGTGGCGGTGGCATAGCCGAAGGTGATTGTGACTGTGAAGGTAATGTAGATCTTGGTTGTGGATGTGGAGAAGGGGTCCCATCTGGTTGTGATGAAGCATGTGGATCTGATTTAGAATTTGATGAATGTGGAGTATGCGGTGGCGGCGGCATAACTGAAGGTGAGTGTGATTGTGAGGGTAATATAGATCTTGGTTGTGGATGTGGTGAAGAGGGCCCATCTGGTTGTGATGAAGCATGTGGATCTGATTTAGAATTTGATGAATGCGACGAATGTGGAGGTGATGGATCATCATGTACTTCAATAATTAATTATTCTCTTTCACTTCATATTGGAGCTAATTTGAAAAGTTTTTATGGCTTACCGGAAGATGTATCTGTTGAGAATATCATGTCAACACTCGGTGAAGCTGTAACTGGTGTTATTACTGAAGGTGGCGCTTCCAGCCAGATTGCACTAGGCACATGGGTTGGAAGTATTTCCAATATATTACCAAACAAGGGCTATTGGATAGTTGTTTCAAACTCTGCTGATCTATATATATCAGAAGCAGAACCCACAAATCCTGAATTGGTATATAGTCTTCATATTGGAGCGAATCTTATTTCTTTCCCTACTGCAGGATCAGTCCTTGTTAGTGATGCGTTGCCTGATTATATTGAATATTCAGTCACTGGAGTGATTACTGAAGGTGGTGCTGTTAGTCAGATATCACCTGGAACTTGGGTTGGTAGTATGTCCGCATTTACTGGTGGTAAAGGTTACTGGGCAATTACAACTGAAGGAATAATATTTTCATTTGATTTAACAAATCTAACAGATCAATAATTATAGATTAAATAAATATTTTATTTAACAAACCCCGTATATCATGTTGCACGGGGTTTTTTAATGTAAAGTGGTATTTATATCAATGTAATTTATGATTGGTAAAATCTTAGAAAATATATGAGAAAAACAAAAATTATAGCTACACTTGGTCCCGTTTCATTTAATCCTGAAACCATTTTAGCACTTATTGAAAAAGGTATGGATGTTGCCAGAATTAATATGTCTCACTATTATAAGGATACTGATTTAGAATCTCATATCCAATTAATACGTAAACAGGCTGAAGAACATAAGCGAAATGTAGCTGTGTTATTTGATTTATGTGGCCCTAAAATTCGAGTTGGGAAGCTGGATACTCGTACCATAACTATTCATAAAGGAAAGCACTATACTCTAGGCAATTTAGATTGTGATATTCCATTGAATATGGAAGTATCTTTTCACTCTATTGTTTCAGGAGGCATGGTAAAAGTAAATGATGGAAAGTTATCCTTTGAAATTACCAGTGTAGATAGGAATACTTTGGATTTGATTGCAAAACAATCAGGGGATATATTGTCAGGTAAGGGGGTTAATTTTCCTGGAGTTCAGATTGATTTACCATCGCTTACAGATAAAGATATACAAGATTTAGAATTGGCAGTTTCTCTTGGTGCTGATTGGTTGGCAATGTCATTTGTGCGATCAGCAAATGATTATAATTTGATTAAGGATGAATTAAATAGGATTGGTGCATCTATTCCGGTGATTGCTAAAATTGAGAAACCTGAAGCAATTAGTAATTTAGGTGACATTATCAACGCATTTGATGGAGTTTTGGTTGCAAGGGGTGATCTGGGAGTGGAGATGCCTATCAAAGAACTTCCTATGCTCCAGAAAAAGATTGTTAATGAATGCCTGCAGAAAAGAAAACCAGTTATTATTGCAACTCAAATACTAGAAACTATGATCCACAATCCCACTCCAACTAGGGCTGAAGTTAATGATATTGCCAATGCTATATATGATGGGGCAGATGCTATGATGCTATCAGGTGAGACCGCAATAGGAGAATTTGCAGTTGAATCGGTACAGATTATGTCTGAAATTGCTATGTCGACTGATAAAGATTTGGATATACAGAATTTCAATCGTTATATCCGTCAAAAACGGAGAGATTTTGAAGATTTTAGAGGCGCAATATGTCATTCAGCTATGATATTATCCAATGATTTGAAAATAAATAATATTGTTATTATGACTGAGACAGGTTTGACTGCAATGAAAATGGCGAGATATAGGCCGAAAGCAAGTATTTTTGCTTTATGTACAGATGAACAAGTATGTCATCAACTTTCACTTATATGGGGAGTGACTCCTATTCTGGTTAAACCATATGCTACTACAGATCAGATGATTAATAATACAGGAGACCTACTAAAAGGGCGGGGGTATATTAAAAAGGGAGATTTGTTTATTATTACTGCAGGTGTATCAGCTGGTGTAACTGGTTCGACCAATATGCTTAAGATTCATGAGGTTGAATAGGTTGTTATTTATGAGGTTTACTAAAATGCACATAAGAATCATTCCACCAAATCATAAGTAATATGAAGATAGAAAATTCTTTGTTAGGGAGAGAATAACTTATCTAATCCTTTATTGCCTGTATTATAAGCTTTGCCAATTTTTAGTTGTATGCCCTAATGTGTCATCAAGAAATTCACTAGATGCGGGTAGACATTTATCAATTTCGTCATCATTTATCCTAATATTTTCCACTCATTTTATTTCTATTTTCTTACAGATTATTAATAATAAGTTATAAAAATAATATGGTTCGAAAGCTAATCATACAAATGGGGGGATTAGTTATTGCTCCATTATTTTATTGAGCATCTCTTTATCATCTTTTATTAATCCTGACTTGATTAATCTTGGTGTCATTTCTTTTAAATTTGGATTTCTTTTAAACACGCTTTTAAAAATAGGCAATGCATCATCTAAACGATTACTGTTTACAAGAGCAATAGCGGACCAGTAGGGTAGTTCTGCATTTTCTGGGTAGTATTTCTCTGCCTTGGAATATTCAAATAATGCTTTTTCAATTTCTTCTGTTTCCATATAATGATCTCCCATGTTGGCATGCTGGTAGGCACGATGTATTCTGATCAATCGTTTTAGTTCAGCCAAGGGATTTGAGTGATCTTCTATTCGTAAACTCAATTTTGTATCTTTCCAGTCTATACCAGTTGGATTACCTGATACAATAAGCATTGCAGCAGATTGCTTACCGCGGATATCACCGCCTTCTGCTTCAGCGGCCTCGAGTGCAGCCATCATTCTATCAGCAAGGTCACCTTGAGAATTAACAAATGCATTTGCCATTGCTTTAGGTACAGTGCTATTGGCCATCATGTTAGCCTGCACAGAAAAATTTTCCCCAATGATATGTTCAGCATGCTCAATACAACGCTCCCCCGTGTGAGCTGCTACATTTCCATCAAAATCAATCATCCCAACCTGGCGAACAGCTTTACCATCATCCTTAGCTATTAATTGCTCCAATGCTTGAGTTGCTGTCATCCCTGATTCCATCAATTCCAATCCATCTGGACCATAATCTACTTTTACAAAAGATTGTGTAGCTACTGCGCCTACACCAGCTTTGGCCCACGGCACTAAAAATCCTACAGAAAACCAGTGACTTTGAACTGCGACACCTAATTCCCCTGATTCTTTATCAATCGCTACAATGGAATATGTCGCTATAGGCCTCGATGGAAGTTTGACTTGTGAGATACCTAAAGCAATTATACTTAAGCTCAATAAAACAATATTTGGCAATTTCATTTATACCTCCACTAGATTTGTTTAGACATAGTTATTTAGTTTGAAACGTATATAACAATAAAATTATTTTAGATCTACTCAATAAGTGGGATCTAATTTCATACAGTCTGTCGTTCAAATACATTATTGTGCTTTGTAACTAGCTAATAATAAAAGAGCTAAGATCAAATCAGAGTAGTCATATTTAGCACATTCCATCAAATACCATTCCTCTCTATTTTTGATATAGATATCTAGATTAATGGCACATCCAACAAAAAAGCAAAACAAATAATAATAATTTATTTATGGGGGCATTTGATTTTTTATACGAGATAATATCAGGATAATTTAAGTTGTAAAGAAATCAAAGACATTTGCAAGTTTTGAAGAAGGCTGCCCTCTATAAAATTCTGTATAGGCACATTTTGAGCATGAAACAGAGCTATACTTCTTATTTTGTATGTTAAATATCTTCGTCCAAAAACTTCCTGTTACTCGCATTTCGCCAACTTCGTAATCTTTTTCACTACATTTTGGACATGACCACTTTTCGTGTTGCATAATCTATTGCTCCCTATTATTAATGTTATTCAATATTAACTTTCATTTATATAATATTAATGAGGATAGAAAATAATTTTATCTATGGAAGAGAGATAGGGTATTGTTGAATACATACTTGCAATTTATTCATTTTCTAAAATGTAATTTACTATTTGAACAAGATCAAGAATGTTAAGTGTTCCATCTGCATTCATATCTGCTATAACATCATAAACATCGTCTAAAATATAATTTACTATTTGCACAAGATCAAGAATGTTTATTAGACAGTCAGCATTAATATCTCCTGTCTCAATGTTGCAATTGCTACAGTCACCCCCGTCATTATTATAACACGAAAGGTCACATCCGAAATTGTTAGGATCTTCACAATCTGCATAACCATCTCCTATCCAGCTAGTTGGGCAACAATCATCATCTGCGCAATCATCTACCTGGTTATTAATATTACAACCATTAATTGTGCAATCTGATGAGCAGTTCTCAATATTTTCATCTCCATTACAATATTCATCTCCACAAATAGGATTTTCATCATATGGACAATTACAACCTGTACAATCCCATCCATACTCGCTCTCCATATCTGCACAATCAAAACCCCACTGATCCCATGCTAGATCACAACATTGATCTCCCCAATAACTATCAAACCATACATTTACACAATCTGTACAATCTTGAGGGAGACACACAGAAATAAGTAGTATTGATATAAGTATCCGCATTGTGTAATTTAATATATTTCACTGATAAATAAAAAAGCCCTCCTCCTCCGAGGGGGCTTTCTTATAAACAATAAGGAGATAGTTAGTTTTTCAACCAACTATTCAATATTATAAGTATTAGTAATATTAATTATTGATTTGAATCAATCATTAGAAAATAATCTCATCAATCCCCATGCTCCTAGCGTATGCGCTATTTCAACATGGGCTAGGTAACTTAAAACAATTGTAGTGTATATATTAGATGTAATGCATATTTGAGAATTGTGAATGGATGGTTGCTATTAGTAAAAAAATACAGCTGAGAATGCTACCAATTTAATAGTATAAATGGTTTAGGTTAAGCTGCCTCTTTTGTTCTTATAGTTTCATCAAATTTTGCATCTAATTGTTCTATCCGATCAAGGAGAAGTTGAAGCTCCTGAAGTGTCGGTCCATAATAATTAGTATATACAGGTTTTAGACTGCTTTGACTAGATTTGCTCATCTATACTCCATTATTTGTATTTTCCACACGTATATAATATCAGATATATAGGACTAAAATAGTTTGTTCTTTATCACAAAATACAAAGTTATAACATATACAAGGCTAAAATGAAAAATATCTATAATTAAGTGAAAAAATAATTAATAATTTAGAGTGTGAATAGAAAAAGGGGATAGCCGAGAGAACTATCCCCCTTTATTGAGGATTTGGTTACAGGGATACATGCTGTATCATCAACCTCACCATCAGAGATTGAGTAACCAGCTAAGTTTACAGACGCTTAAATAAGCATATTGTTAGTTGCATCACAATAGTAAATAAATAGATTATTAGATATTAGATTGTCATGCATATTATAAATTTATTTTATATATAATTGAATACTTTAACCTCGTACCCATCTTATACAAATGCTTGAGAGATTCTCTCTCTTATTAGGTCTGCTCTGGATTTATTTAGGGAGTGCTATTATTTAATTTAATCATTTAATAATATAAAATGTATATGGTCTATTCAACGTCCGTTAATTTTTAACTATTTTTGTGATAATCCTTCATTAATGAATCCATTTAAATTATTTTACCTATATGAGGATCATACTTTATTTTGGGCTTACTATTTGAATCTGTTGAATCAGGATCTAATCTAATATTAGATGCATCATTTTTTGGGTAAATATCACTTCAACAATAAGTAATAATATTATTAGCTGATGAATCAAAGGAGGATTTAGTTAGATTTTGATTAATTGTAAAATCTAAAGAATAAGTGAGTACTAATATCTATTACTGAATTTTCTTCATCAGATTTATCAAAAGCATAGTTTAAACGAGTTTCTCCACCTAAACTAAAATTATCATTAAAATAATATTCAGCACCAAAAACGGGAGCAAGTAAATAAATATTATCATCTGACTCAGAATTCATAGCTATAGAAATTCTGCCACCCCAATATGTATTATATGTTTCATAGTGCAATTTATTATCTAATAATCCTACACCCAATATAGTCAATGAATTAGTTTCCGTTGAATAAGTTGTGTCAATTAACCAAGTATCAGTATTGTATTCTACATTAGTTGTGATAGATTTTCAGAAAGATACAATGTGGGAGTTATTGCTGTTGTTGATAGTCCAGATGACAAATTGATTATGTTCATTATGGTATTCCCGCCATCAAATGTAAATCCGAAACCATACTTTTTATTTTGAGCAAAAAGACAACAAAACATAAGTATAAATATTATTTTCTTCATTATATTCCTTGACTATTTATGTAGATTCAGAAAAAACCAGCCATTATTCTCTATTAGCCTTTTTCAGTTTTTTCTCTGCTCTCTTTTCTTTCGCAGTTTTAGCAGGTGGTTTTTTAGTTGCTTTCTTTGCGTCTTTACCTTTTCCCATTATTATCTCCTTGATTGAATATGGAAACTTACAGAAAATAAAGAAGTCCCACAAATGCAGGACTGAAAGGATATTATGAAAAGTATCCCAATAAAATAATATGAATTATAAAAGTGGCAGTCACAGTTAATATTAATGTTAAACTATATGTAACCATTAGTATAATAAACTTGCCTAAAGTTTGAAGCCATGAATTTATATAAACAGTCTTCATCAGTAGATATATATATATAATGAAAATGATATTGAAAAAAAGGCTGAAGGAGCTCCAATAATCTGGAATAAATGCAATGAAAATATTACTTATAGTATACAATAAGAATATAAATGCATGTAGATGAAGTATAGTAATTAAATGATGTGAATAAAGTAGTTTCTTTTTTCTATATAAAATTTGTAAAAAAATAACTGCCATAAAAGGCATCAAAATAAACATAGCAGTTGGAAGATTGGAATACATAATACCTTCTAGCGTCATGTCTCTTTTTTCGGCAATTAGTATGCCTGTATGAAAATATTTAATTAAGTTATTATTCTGAATCTCCTCAGGAGTAAATTCAAACCATACCAAACCCTGAACTCTATCTGGGTATTCATTGACATTTATCAATGCCCTTCCTTTTTGAGATAAAGGTATCTCCTTTGAAGTTATATAATGCCCATTTTTTAACATTGGAGTTAATAAAAAATAGATAACACTAAGTACTAAATAAAGTCTGAATGGTGGTAGATATTTTTTTCTTTTACCTGCCCAATATTCAGTAGTTAAATAACCCGGCTTAAATATTAGGCATTTTAATGTTAAGGATAGTCTCGAGTCTATAGAAAATATATTATCTAAGAAATCATTGATAATTACTCTAAATGTTAACAAACCAACATTTTTTTGTCCACATTTAGAACAATATATATCTACCAATTTAGAATTGCAATTGTTACAAATATTTTCATTATGCATTATATAATTTAATACCAGAATGGCAAATACTAATGCAGAGAGTTAGGTGGTAATAATTTCCCCCATTGTTCCCATGTATGCACTATATCATGTTTTGTATATCATTGACTATTTTTTGTATTTATAGAAACAAATTGTGTTTCAGATGTATATTAAAAATGATAAATTCCATTTGATGATGAACGTTCGTTTGAGGCAGTAAGTGGATTTTGTGTACAAACCCAAAATATAATCATTCCAAATATGTAATCTATTTATTTGTTCTTAATCATTTTAACCTCCTTATATAATTATGTGTTAAATTTAGTCAAGTAACACATTGATAATATTTACCGAACAATTTATTTAATCCGATCAAGAATAGGAATATTAATATGGCGACTTTGATTTTGCGGAAAACATACCGCGCATTGGAAGAGGAAATGAAATCTATTGATAAATTAAAGAGAGAGACTTCATTAAAGATCAGAGATGCAGCAAGTCATGGAGATCTTAAGGAAAATGCTGAATACCACGCTGCCAGGGAGGAGATGAGTTTAATAATATATAAGAAACAATTACTGCAGTCCCATGCGCCATTCCGATTCATAGAGTACGGCGAAATTGAAACTGAAGAGGTAGGATTTGGCAATAAGGTTACAATCCATGAAGAGGGCAAAAATGATGCCGAAGACTATTACTTATTAGGTCCCATTGAACTTGAGTTGGATCTTTATCCCCTGATTGTAACCTACCATTCACCTTTTGGCCAAGCCATAGTTGGGAAAAAGATTGATGAAAATTTTACGCTTGAAATCAAGGGTAAAGAGACAAAGTTCACAATTACTGCAATTGAAAAGATTTCTGCAAAATGATAAAACTATCAAGATAGTTAGGGCAGTTTGCCGATTGTAGATTAGTCCTTGATTAGATATGTAAACTTAATATGGTTAGCCGATAAGTTGGAGTAACACCCATTGCACTATTGTACTATTTGGTAATTGTGCAATTGTGATGTAGGTATAACTCTTATTTAGGAAGTACTATTTAACCAGCACCACTTCCTGTGTTTGTGTAAACTCATCATTCGACATTCTGATAAGATATATTCCACTTGGGTAAGATGAGGCATTCCATTTGATGGAATAGTTACCCACGCTCAATACTTCATTTGTGAGTGTTTCAAGTTTCCTGCCATTGATGTCATAGGCTGTAATAGTTATAAGTCCTGAGTATGGAATTGAGAATGATATGATTGTGGTTGGGTTGAATGGATTGGGGGATGGTTGTTTTAATGCAAAACATAGGGGTGACACTATATCTTCACTTACTGAAAGTGATTCACAATCACCTTCGTTACTTGGCCCTTGGTACATTACCTGTACCACACTACTTGGAGGGATAACTAATACTGAATCCTCTGAATTCGAATTTATTAACCCAGAATCTTGACTTATTTTATCGGTTCCATCGAAGAAACCATCATTATTATAAACTGACTGCTCAGTGAACTCCCATGTAAAAACAACATCATCATTCTGATTCTGATTAGGATAGGGAATAGTTGTATAGCTAGCTGCATTATCATGATGATAGTTCTTAGCGAACATATTTTCAGATTTCTTTACTTGATATGCATAGGCATCACAATCATCAAAATTAATATGATATACATTCTCAGACACATTTATAAAAAGATAATCATGATCATTGGCTTCCAAACAACCATCTAAGGATGAATAGGTGCCGTTATTAGAGAATTTCCACCCATATAAATCTTTAGGATAATAGTTCCAAGAGAAATCAAAACGCTTAATATGAGTTGTTCCAATAACCTCACCAAAATTAATTTTTTCTATTTGATTATTTTCCCAGGCAAGCTGATTTAATAATCGCATTAACTCACCTTTTGGAGATAGGAACGGATATTTATTTTTACATAAATCTCTCTCATCATCTTCATTACAGTCACTACCATCACAAATGTATCTGCATTGGTTTGTACCATTAACATTATCAGCATAAGAGTATGAATCAATTAGCCTATAATTACCAGCAAAACCATTTACGTTATTATTAATCAAAACCTTGAGATTTGAAGTTTCTGTAATATATCCTAATGTTGAATAAAAAAATAGTATAGCATGAGGCCAGCCCCCTTGGTAAGGTCTTAGATATAAATTCTCTCCATCTAATAGGAGAGGCTCATACTCTGTAATCCAAATTTCTTTATCAAGATTATGTAGTAATTCGGAGTATAGGCCATCATAATCATCACCACATTGTTCTGCATTCTCTTCATCTTCCCAATCGATTGCTTCTCCATTAAGCCTGTTAAGGTTTCTATCTACCTGAAGAGGCAACCATTTATTAAAATATGTCATTGTAATAGTATTATATTCAAGATAAGTGGATGGGGGTGTACCACCAGCCTGCTCACCAAATTCTTGAAAAAGAAAGCCATAACCAGTTGGGTCTATATCATCATTCAACCATCTAACATTTCTCCAAACATTATCCTTTCCCAAATCGCAACTCCCATTTAATTCTCCACTTGCTAGGTCAAAACAAAAGTCGTTAGGAATCTTCATCTTTCTAATACCACCATATTCCTGAAAGGATACAGCATCAAATAAATCTTGCCTCCCTTCGGAAATAATTTTCTCCCACATTAGTTGATTCCAGTTACATCTTCTATTATTAGGATTATTATCAGGATCACATTCTCCATCATTGCATATCTCATATGAATGCACATCCCCAGATAATCCGATTTTAACATATTCACCACAGGGTAATTGACTAGGAGTGAGTGTAGCTCTTATTAACTTTGCTGCTGCTATCATATCATATGCATAGCTTTCACCACCATCTTCATTCGTCCATTCATCTAATTTATATTGCTGGTCATGCCAGGGTTCATTACTTAGTTGAATACGCACATTAGATGGTGTAAGATTAAATTCCTCTATGACATAACATATACTATCCATCTGAGCTTGAATTGAATTAACTTTTGTTGGATATGCATCACTAAATTCTTCATAATCATCATAAACTCCATTACCATTTACATCTACAAACTCTTCGCCCTCATCATATGTCCCATTTCCTACAATGGCACAAGTCGCTGGATTTATGTGATTATCTATAAAGTCTTGATCTATATGATAATAATCAGGAGATAGAACATTTAGAACAAATAATGGGAATAACTGTTTTTGAAGATCCTCTTGAGTTGCTTTAATATAGTTACTTGTAAAATTACTGCTGATATTTACAGATTTGCTGCATCCATCTAATAAAGTCGGATTTCCATTAGCATCAGTCTGATAATCTCTCGCATAATAATTAACTCCACTTATAGATTCGCAAATGGAATCAGTATCTCCACAATATGATGACCCACTTTGTGCAGAATTATGAGGAATGCATGGACTTTGTCCCCATTTATAACATGGTATAAATGTTCCTGAGTGCCAGTTGAAAAAATTTGAACCCTCAGCCCCTGGCCACCTGAGCATTTGTATCTCAAGTGCATCAAGTTTAGCTAAATACTCACTATCATCCCAAGGGGGTTGAAATTCAGGCTTTAGATTTCCTCCAAGAATTGGAATATCAATATTCCTTTGCTCACTATCACAATCAATGCTTCTAATATCTATTATATTTTGGGGAAACAAAAAGCCAGAGCATAGTAAAATTATAGAAATCCTATATTTAGACGTTCTCATTAAATGATTTATAACCATATACACCCAACAATAAGTAATAATATAATTAGCCTTTTCATTTAGGAAGTACTGTAGGATTTAAAACTTATCGTCAAGTTCCGTTAAATTCGCAATGTGTGAAATCCTAAAAAATTCCTGATCTTCTTTAGATAATCCACTCTCATCGTCTTCTTTGTCATTTTTCTTCATACTAAACGTGTTGAGATCCTGATGGAGGAATACTATCTGTCATATTCCAGGATTGAAGCTATTATTAAAGAAGAGGACTAAAAAGAAAGGGCCATTCAAGACTGGAATCAATGTATATAGGTTTGACCTTAAATGACCCTTTCAGTGGCAATCTTGTTTCCTCCACTTTCACACGTTCCAAGAGGCAATAAAAGCTACAGGAGGTGTAGATGTAAGTTCAGGTATTGCCTCTATCAACATTGTTGATCTAAATCCTAGCCATTTTCCAGTTCCTGTATTCCACATACCTAATCTGGATAATCCGAAGATTCCTCCTAAGATTTACATCCCCAATTCAAGGAGAGCAAAAGAACTTCAACTGCCGCTATAAAGTTAAGGGGGTTCCAGATATACATACAAGTATAAATAGGATATTCGGATAAATATATCCTAGTTCCTGTATTACTGGCCTGCCCCCCAAAAGTTGTACCAAGTGTTAAGTTAGTAGTTGTGCAAACTGCAAGGAAAAGAGAATATGACACGTAAACGGTACACGCCCGAA
>Ga0187827_10001882_pt1 | contig 29635 bp, 24 predicted proteins | sample ETNtaG_39_FD_167969 | JGI IMG/M metagenome (GOLD analysis project Ga0187827, IMG submission 167969) | Marine microbial and viral communities from oxygen minimum zone, Eastern Pacific Ocean - ETNP2014_SV_150_PacBio MetaG (Illumina Assembly) | ecosystem: Environmental > Aquatic > Marine > Hypoxic...
TAGAACCGGTTATGAACACATGGGATGCACGCGCCAATTCTCCGTTGAACACAAAATGCGTTGCCTACGCCTCACTGGTAATATGGACAGGAGTGCTGTTATGTGGGCGCCTGATTCCCTACGTCGGTACTGGCTAGCTCGTAACGGTTTTCTTTTCCGACGTACATGTATCCCTGTGCGGCGTCAGCCCATATAGGACCATTTGGCTCTAATCACTAAGAGACACATCTGCTATTTTAAAGTGAAGTGTTGATTTGCATCCAAAATTGATCCACTATACCCGCATGTTTGCATCGAATTTTGACCCATGTTCATGCCGCCAAGCCCCGAGTTTACTCTATCAAGCCGGTTTAGCTATTACTGCCAGTCCTGGTTCAAATTTGAATGCTAATCAACAGACATAGATCACAGAACGGATTTGTTACCCACCATACGATCTTTTCCGGAAGCGGAAATCTACATGAGTAGAAAATAGTACGGATTTACAGGGTGGGGCAGCATAAGAGAACATCGATAGCTAGAATAATTTTGCTGGCACACACAATCGGCTAGCCAATCAATAAACTAAGAAATGTGAGAATCTTATATGGAAATAAAATCCAAATTTTATCCCACTAAAGCCTTGGTTCTAAGTATGGCTGTAATAGCCGCCAATACTGCCTCGGCGCAAGATGATACTACCGCAGACGTAGAAGTAGAAGAGGTAATAGTTACCGGTTCCTTTATCCGTAACAGCCAATTCACTAATGCGTCACCTATCCAGACCATCACCACCGATGAAATCTGGGAGTCCGGCGCATCAAACCTGGGGGAGTACCTCAGGGATCTGCCCTACATGGAAAACATCGACGTTGTGGCAAACACCTACGATGCTCAGGACGGCACACAGGATTCCAACTCTGCCCGTTTTAATCTGCGAGGTCTGGGTACTCAGTCGACCCTGACCCTGATGGATGGTCGGCGTTCCACGAATGCGGGAGCAGTAGCAGGTCTATTGCCCAGTATCGCTCAACAACGGGTAGAAATAGTTGCCGATGGTGGTGCTGCACTTTATGGTGCTGATGCAGTCGCCGGGGTGGCCAACATAATCCCCTACAAGGAATATGAGGGTTTCAAGGCTCGCACTTATTATAAGCGTGATGAATCAGGGGATACTGAGCAAACTTCCATTGAATTGTTAACTGGTCTGTCCTTTGATAACGGTATCAACTGGGTAGGGGCTCTGGAATACCGAACTCGAACAGCCTTGCTTACTTCAGAACGACCGGAATACCTGCGAATCGCGGATGGGGACTCGGCCAGCAACAATCCCGGCACCTGGCAACGCGCCGAGCAAGTCGGGTTTCCCTACTCTCACGGTTATCACTATTTCCGGGACCCCAGCTGCGGCACGTTCAATGAAGGAGCTGAAGATATTGGCGCTCCAGCCAACACGCCGAGCGGAGTCCTGAGTGCTACTGGGCGTTCCTGTGTTGCTCAATTTGGCGAATGGTCGGACTATGGCCGACCTTCTGTGAATTACACAATGTTCAACAACTTCACCTATTCGCCTACTGACTGGCTGGATCTGGAATTTCAGATGAGCCACAACTACCGGGAATCGCAGTTGATATTCTCGCCCAGCAGTGCGCCCAATTCGGCGAATTTAAACCGCTTGATAGTTCCAACTGACCATCCTGCAAACCCCTTCGGTAGAGACGTAAAACCATATTACTGGCGACCGTTTGCCAAAGCAGGAACAATGCCCAGCCGTCTGGAAGGTTCCGGTTTCGCAAGAATTCCTTATCCCTACTATACTGATGCCTATAAGTTTGGCGGCAATTTCCGCATAGGGGATACAACCTGGGAAGGTGAAACTTGGATCGGTCACCAGACCTACCGGCGTAAGCAACAGGGATGGGGCATTTCCACAGATCGTATGTCTGCCGCATTGGATGGTCGGGGCGGCCCCGGTGGTGACGAATGGTTCAATCCGTTTGGTTCGGCCGACCCACGTTCGCCGGAGTACATCGCCGGTACTATAGGCCAAGGCGGTACTGAAAACAGCCAGTCGTTGGTGGATTGGCTGGTGGTGGATAACTACCACCAGACCAGCCAGACTCGCCTTAAATACCTAGATACGGTGTTTAACGGAGAAATCATCGACATACCCACAGGAACCATACGCGGTGCGGTTGGATTTCAGTTCCGCCACAACCGCGACTGGAACTACCATAACCCCTTGAATGTCTCTGGAGACAACATTGCCGCGAATCCCACCGCGTTTATCAACCCGGTTATAGCCAGGGATTCAGGTGTCAGGTCACTTTTTGGGGAAGTTGAAATTCCGGCGCTTACAGATTCGGTTATCGGCTCTGTCGGCATCAAGGCGGCTGCCCGCTACGAAAATTTCTATACCCTGGGCTATGAGACCACCAAACCGAAGATTTCCCTGTTATGGGAGTTAAACGACGCAATCGCCTTCCGCACCAGTTACGGTGAGTCATTTCTGGCGCCATCACCTGGCGCGTTGCGCGCCGCTCTGCAGGAAAACTGTGTAGCAATTCCAGACGACGATCCTGACCCAATTACAGGATTGTCCATGGAAGATCGGCCAAGCTGTGTATCAGGGAACCCGAGGCTCAATGCCGAAGAATCTGAAATTATCAATTTCGGCATCAGCTTTCGCCCGATTGAAGGTCTCAGCATCGATATCGATTATCAGGAAATTGAGTATTTCGACAAAATCCAGTCCTTGATAAGTGACGAGGTGACTATGGCGCAATATTATGATTTCCTGGCTGCTACCAGTTATACAGAGTCGACTTACGATACTAGTAATCCGGCCCATGTGGCTGATGGAATTGCCTGGGTACAGGCTAATCCCAACCCTCTAGTTGTCCGCTTTCCTGACGGTTCCGTCGACGCGATAATTCGTGCACCTGTGAATTATGCCACTCAATTTGTGGAAGGCTTTGATGTCCGGGTTCGCTATTCATTTGATTACGAGGACTGGGGACGCTTTGCCGTTAGCTTGTCAGGTAACTATTACACTGAATGGGAATATCAGCAGAGCCCCACCTCACCGGTAATTAAAGCCAAGGGAAACAGTAATTCCAACACCGCCTTTGCACCTCCGATTGCTAAGTGGAAGGGTAACCTGGGGCTTAGCTGGTTCAGGAATAATCATTCTGCCAGCATCACTACTCGTTACATAGATAAGATGACGTGGGACGAAACGACCGAAGCGGCAGGATTCGATTCGTTGGACTTTCCATATGTGAATGCCATCTCTAAAACCGACGCCAGATATTCTCATCGCTTTAGTATCTTTGATACGGATGCCAACATGACCATAGGGGTGACAAACCTGTTCGATCGCAATGCACAGCGGTTACCAAAGCGAGGCGGTATAGAATCCCGTATCGATGACCCGTTTGGACGACAGTTCTACGTATCCATGGATTTTGAGTTATAAATCGGATTCATTTCTGCTGTAAAGAAAAAGGGGCTAATGCCCCTTGGTGATGAATTGCACTGAAAACTGACCCACCTAATCAAGTCAGATTATGGTGTACGTCGTCAAAGCATATGGAACTACCAGGGCTAAATTCCAAGAGACACTTTTCTGCTCATAGGTTCTCCAGTCTAACCAGCTAATCGCAGGTTTTGTACTTTTCTTTGCATCAGTGTTCGGGATTTGATGATAGCCCGCTGATCCAGAATAGCGTTTCTCCTCCCGTAATACACATCTGCCGGTGTCACATTATCCAGGGATTCGTGATACCGCTCATGATTGTAATGTTCCACTCAGTCAGCAATGGCCTTCTCCAACTCCCAGGGGAAGTAACAATGTTCCATTTGTTTGACGACGGACAGCTCCCCTATACAAAAAAGTGTTAGTTCCGCTTACTCGTCCTTTTTTAATCGCTATCCGCTACTGCCGAAACCCTACTGTTGAGCGCCAAAGCGTCCCACTATCACAGCTCGCGTTAGGATTAGATGCGGTACTTCGGTCTGTACCCCGTCAGCCCCCGTCAGCCCTAATCGCCTGATTGCATAAGTGTTGATTTGCATCCAAAATTGAGCCATTAACCCCGCAAATTTGCACTGAACTTTGACCCATGTTTCATGCCGCCAAGCCCCGAATCTATTCAATCTGTCCGGGTCAAGTATCGCTGCAAACTCTGGGTCAGTTTTCAGTGCAATTCAACAAAGGTCATTTAATTTCTTCGACTAAACCTATATCGTGCCACCATCTGAGCAGTGTCACATCAGCTTCATAACAAAGCGGTTAGTCCCACGATGACGCCCTATTTGGGCGCAATATCCCCCCGTGTCATTACAAATCGCTATCTTCTGTACCGCATTACTCTGAGCATAAGCAGTAGGAAATAAACCTACATCCTTAACAGTCTGCACAGTCAGGTTAATAGCGATGATTCCCAGTAGTATCTTCAAAGTCTTGTCTTTCATTGTTGTTCTCCGAATGGTGTACAAAACGCTTCTTCTGTTCCTCGCACCTCCACAGGAGTTCTCACGTTTGTTGCACTAATTTAGGTTCCCAATCCTTGATGGCCGTCACTAGCCAATGCTACCTCCCGCTCCAGTCCCTAGGGAAGCTCCTTATCGCTATTTACAAATAGCCGGACATGATTTCCCAGTACCGCCAATCCCAGAATAACAAGGGCCACCTACACCTGCATAACATGCACCGCCAATACCATCATATGCTGGCCCACCAACACCGTCATAGGCCGGCCCGCCAACTCCATCATATCTCGGACCTCCAACACCTGAGTAACCTTTACAGTTACAAACATTATTAGGACCATTTCCTTGTGCGGCCTCAATAGTCGGAAGGTGCGCGATTAGCGAGATAGAAAATATTATTACAAAGCAATGATTTAGAATCTTAGTTTCCTTATACATGTAGCCTCTCTTTATATTTGTTAGTAGTTGTTTCACTCACAATCCTGATAGTCAGATTCAAAACACCTTGTAGCCATGTCTTGTCCTCGTGCGAGTTGTTCAGGGGTTAGTTCATCTGAGACTATATCTCTGTTTCCTCTCGCGTCTTCATGTCCTTGTGCTGCAGCTACTGACCACCAAACATAAGCTCTAACATTGTTTTGCGGAACACCCCTTCCGTTGGCGTACATAAGTCCCAGATTGTATTGGGCGAATGCATAGCCTTGTTCAGCTGCTAATTGTCTTATTATAGGGTATTACTTAGTGCAGCTTCCTTGCCGATTTGTTTAATTGCCAGTTACACAGAATTATTTACAGGGTCTTTCACAACCATCTACAGCTTTCGTTAACCCATATCTGACCCCCATCGGTATCAAAAAGTACCGCTATACCCTCTGCTAGAATTAGATACGACATTTGCCGTACATTAACTATATCTTCATAGCTGTCAGCCACCACCCAGTTTTCTTCAGCACCCGTGTTTCTAATGGGCAAAAGATTATGTATCTGGCCATTTTGCCATCTAGCAACTCCTTTCTCCTCATTAAAGGTAAACCTAACTACGTTACAGTCCAGTTCTCTAGCAGGGACGGCACAATTACCGATTGCTGGAAACAACAGTATCAATATCAATAATAGTTTTGTCATATTATTTTCTAGTCCAAGGGTTATCTTTTTTCTTTTTTTCAATCCTTTTTTGCATTTTCCGAGATTCTTCATGTTGTTGCTTTATAGATTTGTTGTCACCTAAGCCGCTTACATTATCATCTATGTTAATAAGGTATTCTTTTAAATCGGCACGAAGAGATTTGATTTCGGAATGAAGGGTATCTTTTATTGTAAGCATATTCCATATCGCACCGAAAAGAACGATTGCAATTATAAAGTAAACTACCATCTCATCCGACATATTTAATTAAGCCTCAATGTTTTATTTAGTAGGTTTGTGTCAGTCTATGACATAAACATCTACCGTTAGGTTTCTTTGACCTGTATTCACTACTATTGAATCAAGATTTGTAGTACCGTCAGAGATATTGACCAAATTTCTCATAACAATGTTTGAACCATCTCGTTTCCATATGCCTGTAAATGTGCCAGAAAAAAATGTGTCTGCATCAACAATGCCACGACCTTGACCTGAGACAGTTCCTCCATTTCCTGAGTTGTCATATTTTAACAAGTAGGAGGTATATACCGTCCCGTATGTTCCCATTTCTCCTTGAGCTGTAATTGCAGTCTCACCCTCTCTAAATTCTACTGAGGTGAGCTGCATTGTTGTGCGTTCTTGTCTTGCTTCTAACGTGATGCTGTCCGCATTTGCTTGATTACTCATAATTCAAATCCTTAATGGTTAAACTAGTTATTTAATTGGAATGTCTAAAGGTCAAAATGGTAACAAGCTTACATTATCATCTATGTTAATAAGGTATTCCCATATTCTGCCAGAAAGACAAATTAAGTATATAAAATGATACTCCTATCCCTATATGTACGCCAGCGGCTGGCTGGGAAAAAGGCCAAGTCGAAAACCAGGTCAATGTACTGCGCAATCAATTGTTCAAACCACAATTACGCTTTGATGATTTAGCAGCGCTGAATCAACATCTACTGGCTTGCTGTGAGACATTGGGCAGCAAGGTGCACCCGCAGTTTAAAGATAGAAATATTGATGCCGTTTTTGAGCAAGAGCGCCTGTCATTGCGCCCTTTGGGCCGAGCTTTTGATGGCTATGTAGAAAAAACCGTCAGGGTCAGCTCAACGTGCCTCGTGCAATACGACAGTAATCATTACAGTGTTCCATCGAGCTATGCCAAGCAGCGTATATCCCTGCGTGCTTATGCTGAGCGCATCGTCTTAATTGCCTGCCAGCAAGTGATTGCCGCGCACCAGAGAAGTTTTAATAAACATGATTATCTATTTGAGCCGTGGCACTACGTCCCTTTGCTAAAACAAAAGCCAGGCGCTTTACGTGATGGCGCACCGTTTGTGCAGTGGGTATTACCAGCAGCGCTCATGACGATTAAAAAACGCTATCTACAGCGCACTGGCGGCGACAGGGACTTTGTTAAGCTACTGCTGTTAATACAAGCCTATGACATGGAAACGGTAGCGTCGGCGTGTGAACTTGCCCTAGAAAATAAAACCACCCAGCTCCCTGCGATTGTTAATTTGATTAACCGTCTGACCGAAGCGGACAGTGAGCCACGGCTGGATACTCAGCACTATCCTCAGTTACAGGTTCTGCCTAAAGCGGACTGTCAGCGCTATGAGCAGTTACTCTCTCCGAGGGCAACCGCATGAACGCACTCATTGAGCAATTAACGGTACTAAAGCTATATGGCATGGCGCAGACGGCTTCAGAATTATTGGCCACCTAACGCCCGCCCAGCCTAATGGCCTGCTTACAACAGCTTATTGACGCAGAGTCGACCGAGCGTGAAGTGCGCCGTATCCGTTATCAAATGACAGCCGCTAGGTTCCCTCACCATAAAGACTTCGCCACCTTTGATTACACAGCTTCAGCCATCGATAAGACTCTTATAGAACCCTTATGCACAGGGCAGTTTGCCGAACAAGCCCACAACCTGATTCTTGTTGGCGGCACCGGTACGGGGAAGACACATACGGCGATTGCGCTGGGTTCTGAACTCATAAACACAGGCAAGAAAGTGCGCTTCTTTAATTCCGTGGATCTTATCAACGCACTGATTAAGGAGCAGTCGGATAACAAGCAGGGCAGTCTCGTACGGCGGCTAGAGCATGTGGACTGTGTGATCATTGATGTACTGGGTTATATCCCCTTTCCAAAGTCAGGCGGTGCGCTGCTGTTCCATCTCATCAGTAAGTTGTATGAAAAGACCAGTTTGATCGTCACCACAAATCTCGACTTCGGTGAATGGGTCAACGTGTTTGGTGATGCCAAGATGACAACCGCACTGCTTGATCGAATGACGCATCACTGTTCAATTATAGAAACAAAGAACGACTCTTACCGGTTTAAACAAAGCCAACAAAAGGCTCAAAAATAGACCTCAGGGGTGGGTCAATATTAAACGCCAAAGTGGGTCAGTTTTGCATGCCAATTGACACTTGGGCGAGGAAGCTGAATGTTTGTCGAACGGCCGCTTCCGTCAAATATTGCGACACAGCTTCCCAAATAAAAAATGTCTTCTTGTCACTTCTATACCCGTGATTGTTCAGCACTTCACCCAAATCCTGTGTAATGAAGTTGATCGGGACCAGCGTAACGTGGGATGGGATTTTGCCTAACGCTCTGCGTATTCCTTTTTGCTTGGCCTCGATATTGACCGGTTGATCCACTTCCCAAACAGGTACGGTTGCCAAAGCGGGGAGGCGATAGGCACGTGTGTCATACCCCGCACCTAAGTTGACAACAGCGATAATAGACCCATTCTCGACAGCGGTGACGATTGTGTCATCAATGTACCGTTTGCGACATAAGAAGGCACTCGACGCCCCTTCAATCTGCTTTTCTAACAGCTTGATCATCCAGCTACGTAACACCGGGATACGCAGCAGTTTGAGGAAAAGTTTGGAGCCGCCTGGCATGATTTTAGCCGCCAGTGGATCATCAATAATACGTTGCGCTTGTGGCTCATGCTGTTCCATCGCGACTAAAAATGTGGGGGCACTGCCTGTTTGGGCAGCACCTCTTGTATCAAATGTTTCGTTCGCTTGAGTCATGGTTTTGTCTTTGGTCTATTTTTCCTATTCATCTTGTAGAGACGCTCCGCGAGCATAACTAGGAATAAAGCTATGCAAATTGGAACCCACACTATCATTTGTCGGTAGCTCGAAAGCCAGCGCCTCTTTTCATCATGCGGTAGTCGACTTGCCTCAGTGTCCTTGAAAATACTGATCTCCTGGGAACAGTTTCTAATTGTTCCACCCCAACCCTATTCCACCACCTTAAGTTATCAAGTTGCGAGTGTTCCCTAAATCGTTTTCATCTCGAACGACCACCAATCGTCCGGTCGAGGAGTTCCCGGATCTACACCTAGCTTGGCGCTACGTGCCTGCCATGACAGGTCAAGTTCACTGTCGAGTGTAAGCCGCCGCATCGTAACGGGATATACAATACCATTCACTCGAATGCGGCCTTGAGGATTTTCAAGCGCAATGGAAGACCAACCCTTACTTTCACACGCGGAACAACTTACAAATAGTCGGTGTTCAGCCGACATGCAATTGAGGTTTATGGAGTGAGGCTCCTGAGGTCTCACTTCCAGTTGACACAAAGGTACGTCATTCGCAATTGACCAGTCATCTACAGGATTGGTGTTCAATTCACCGGAAAGTGCCCGCCCTGGTATGATGGCGCAGGGACAGGTGTAGTTATAAGCAAGCAAAACTGAAGCAGAAAGCAATACAACCACCGCTGCAGCAATTTCCAAAAATTTCTTCAAGGGTATTCTCCCTGCCATTTACTGACAGAATCAATGGAACAGAGTAATTTGAACCGAATTTACATAGTATCCATAGCACACTTCTTAGCACACTTTGTTTTTCCACTTTTAACTCATTGATTTAATTGATGAATCGGACGCGCTGTCTACTGAAAATCCTCGTGTCGGTGGTTCGATAAACTCGTGACTCTTTCCAGGGCGATGACTTAACGATTGGGACTGATCACCTGTGGCTATCGATCCCCTGGGCACCATCATTTCTTGGTCAATCTCTGGACTACATTTTCCATAATCTTAAGTTGTTAAGTTGTGAGTGCCCCCTTAATCCCTGCGCTTCACCCATGTGTGCTGTTCCGACATGGACGCATTCGCCAATTTGGGTGCTACTCTGCTCAGAGTCACTGTGACAAATGAGTCCTCCTGTCCCGGCCGGAGGCTAGAAGATCCGTAAGTCTGAAAAAGGATTAACGAAAAAAGCAGCGGAGAGATAATCGCTATACTTCGGTTTCGCTGCCTTCATTATTGCCGCAGTTGCCGAAGAGCATCCCCCAATATCCGCCCAGAACGGTTGTAGCCTTCGGGCATGGGTAACACGTTGTTGGCCTGAACATAGCTCTCGTAGTCCGCCTGCATCTCTGCAAGCAAAGCCGGCTGTTCCTGAGCCAGATCTCTGGTCTCTCCCGGATCAGTCTTGATGTTGAACAAGTGCCATTCAGATTCATTCTGCCCGGTTCGATTTATCACGATTTTATAGTCGCCTTTGAACAAGGCACTGTTGCCACCCAACTCGTAACCTATGGGAACAGAACCAGCATGCACCGGCGAGGAAACGCCTGCCAGGAATTCAGAAAAATCGGCCCCGACTATTGGTTCCACTTCCCTGCCCAACCAACTGCCGTTATGATCATCAACTCCAACCAGGCTCAGAATGGTGGGCGCCAGATCTGTCACAAACGTAAACTCATCCGTCATTTCCCCCTGCCGGCTAATGCCTGGGCCCGAAATTACCAGCGGTACGCGCAGGCCGCCTTCGTTGGCGTGAAACTTGTAATAAGTCAGGGGCGAGGCCGCGATCGTGGCGTTGCTGGGACCAATAGCATTCCATGAACCACGTTCACCCAGGGTTTCATAATCGGAGTTGTAGCCCACGATATCAAACCAGGGGGCGAGTGCCGATCCACCATTAGGTAGAACTATATTGGAACCTTCTGCGCCATTATCGGAAGTGAATACAAAAATAGTATTGTCATATTCGCCAATGCTTTCCAGGTATTCCATCAAGCGTCCAATATGCATATCCATTGCGTCCACCATGCCAGCATACACTTCCATACGCCGGGCGTGATGGCGCTTCTGCTCCCCGGTCAGGCTATCCCAGGTCAGCGTGCCCGGGGTGACCACCGCCTCGGTGCCCGCCGGGATGACGCCCTCCCTTTCGGCAGCAAGACGCCTTTTCTCCCGCATAACCGTCCAGCCTTCATCGTACACACCGGAGTACTTGTCTGAAAATTCACGGGGAGCCTGCACTGGCATGTGAACAGCCTGGAACGGAATATAAGCGAAGAAGGGCTGATCGTCTTCGACATTCGATGCGACAAATTCTATTGTCTTGTCGATGAAATATTTTGATGAATAAAAATCATCAGGCAGTGTGTGCTCTGCCCCATCGGCATACCAGTTGGCACGATCATAGATTGGCAGATAGGTGCGCTGCTCCCAGTTATCTGCCCCGGTATCCGCCATGGCGATGGTGCGGTCGAATCCCCGCGCCGAGGGAAGCAATTCCGGGGTATGACCAAGATGCCATTTACCGGTCATGTAAGTGTGGTAACCGCTGCCCTGCAAAACGTTGGCAAGCGTGACTACCTTATCGTTCAACACTCCCTGGTAATGCTCATAGGCCATTTGTTCAGTCGGCAGGGCCTCAGGAATGTTTGGTACACCGTTCCTGTGACTGTCCACGCCTGTAAGCAGCATGGCCCGCGCCGGAGCACAGCTACCGGCAGTATGGTAATTCGTGAAGGAAAGGCCTTCCGCCGCGAGCCTAGCGATGTTCGGGGTATTAATCTCGCTGCCAAAAGGGGAGATGTCCGTGTAGCCAAGATCGTCGGCGAGGATGAGTACGATATTGGGGCGGTCAGATTGTTGTGCACTGACGAGAGTTGGCGCGCTCAAGATGGTGAATAGAGTGATGTTTAGAAAAAATGTGAATCGGAATTTCATGTAATCTTGGAACTCCCATCATAGAAAATGTATATGTATCATAGAAATAGTGAACGGGAACAGATTTATTATAGCGGCACGGGTATTAAAATTTCGAATCAAAGGGGCCAAGGTAATCTGACCTAGAATTAACTGAATTCCATAGCACACTTCTTAGCACACTCTGGTTTCGTGCTTATAACTCACTGATTCAATTGATGAATCGGTCACGCGGTCTACTGAAAATCCTCGTGTCGATGGTTCGATTCCGTTCTCAAGCTTTACCAAATCTTTAGACGAAATGTCGCCTTTCTATGCGGCAGTAGCACTAGAAATGCAAATCTCTAAAGGTCCGCTTCGGGTCGATAGCGGAAGCCAGTCCCAATCCCAACAAGGCCAGTGTTTATGACTGCTTTACCCCCGTAAGCGGACGTAGAGTAGCCTCAGAAACACTCCAGGATAGGCCCAAAAAGCCCCAATTTGAGCAATTCCAGACCTTTAAACCCAAAAGAGGATCTACCCTACAGGGTTGTTGAGTTGCACTGAAATTTGACCCTGGTTTTGCACCATTAGTTGATCCGGCTAGTTTAAATAGATTCGGGGCTTGATGACATTATGTATGGGTCAAAATTCAATGCAAATACGCGGGGCTAGTGGGTCAATTTTGAGTGCAATTCAACAACGCGGGGCTAGTGGGTCAATTTTACATGCTCATTAACATCTGGGGGAATGATTGAATTTCAGGCTAATTAAAATACTGTATTAATATACAGTATTATAGCCCTAAGACATTGTTAATGCTACAAAATATATAGATTTTCTGCCTGGAACTCAGGCTGAAAATCGAGAGAACTTGAGGTAGGCTTCAACACAAAAACTGATCCCGGACCTCATCCATCGAGGCGACGGATTAATTATTTCTCAACGAGTTGTACAGCCTGGCTTCCTGACTCTGTAAACTGTACAGGCCCAGTTCCGCATAAGCTCTGATGAGTAATGGTCTTAGATAGTTCTGTTCGGAATGGGATTCAATGTAGTCCCGGTACTTGTACATCGCTTCCACAAGAAAGCCGCTTTCTTCCAAGTAATCAGATTGTGCCAAAGAATCCGAGTCGAATCGGGCTATCTCGTTGCGCATCTCAACGGCGGAATTTTCATCGATCCAGTCGAAACTACTGTCAGAGCGCGGTGAGTAAATGACGTTATCCTCTTCGACGATCTCCACACGATAGTTATGAGAACCTAGCGCTATATCGGTTACGGAAAATCTTACTATTTCTTCATCTCCGATGTTGGGAATGTCGTATATCTCTTCGTCTATGGTTAAGCGATACAGAAGATTAGCGCAGGCATTCTGCCAAACCAAATCTGGATAATCTGATGAGAGACTTAAATTGCTTGCAGTACGCACGACCGGATCGCACGGCCCCTGACGTCGAACAGTCACAAAACTCAGCGCTGCATTCAGCTTGTCCAGTATCCTGGACATTATATTCGCAGCCACTATTCGGGAATTGACGAACTCCCCCTCAGTCAGATGAACCAGATTATCGCTAACTTCTATTTCACTGTTTTCATCCAGTCTTGATGAGTAGGTTTCGCCAGTAATCTCTATCGTGGCCGATGAAGCACTGGATGTGCGGATAGCGTTTCCGTTAACCAGATACATAGTGTCAGAGATGATCGCCCAATCGCCATTGAGATTGCGGTACTCCACCAAGCCTTCATTCGGTATGATGCGCGCAACAAATAACATTTGCCCTGCAGAATTGATACAAAAAATCGCAGCAGATAAGAGTATTAATGTATTTCTTAACCAGGTGGTTAATATCGCGTTCGCTCCTACTGGAGAAACAAAGTTATTAAACAGTCAATACTGCTTGAATGTCAATTCAAATTGTCAGCTTCAAATTGCATAGCATAACTCTATGTGATTTCTACAGGGGAATCGTGTTCCCGGTGAAACGAATCGAGCCAGACTATGTCCTGACCCGGATCTCATCGATCAAGCGACTGATCCGAATACTTGTCTCTAAAACGCTCATACAATTCCTGCTGCGTGCCGTATAAGTCGATTTCGCGGCCCTGGATAAACGCCTGCAGCACCTGGCTGGTGCGCATGTCCAGCGCATCGCCGGTTGAAATAAACAAGGTCGCATCTTTGCCTGCTTCAAGCGTGCCTACACGATCTGCTACGCCCAGTATCTCGGCGTTGTTTTTGGTAATCAGTGACAGGGCGGTTTCGCGATCCAGACCATGGGCTGCAGCGGTGCCAGCAAAGAAGGGCAGGTTGCGCTGCGATTGCAATGCCGTGGCGCCTCCTCCGATACCCACCATTATTCCAGCTTCATACAGCAGAAAAGGTGTCTTGAAGGGTTCGTCCACATCGCGCCAGGCCATTTCCGGTAATGCATGCACGTCTTCATAAATAACCGGTATGGACTCGGCCAGTAACAGATCCTTAACCAGTAGTGCATCGCGACCACCGACGATAACTATCTGGCTTATGCCATAGCCCCGCGCGAATTGGATTGAGTTGATAATTTCCTTGGCGTCATTGACGTGAATAAACAGCTTGGCGCTGCCATTGAGTACGGGTTGCAATGCCTGCAGATTCAGGTTTAATGGCTGGCCGTTATAACTGCTGGCATTTTGAAACAGCGAATGCAGCAACTGTACCGCGCCCTGATATTCATCGTTGTCCACTGTATCGAACAATCGGGTTTCCGGGTTTCTCCGCCGTCTCTTCAGAGGAGGCCAGCTTATGTGCATACCATCATCTATTCTCAAAACGGCATCCTCCCAGTTCCAGCCATCGAGCTTCATAACCGAGGAAGATCCTGAGATCAGGCCGCCCTCGGGCGTAACCTGGGCAGTCAGGATGCCATTGAAGCGCTGGGTTGGAATGAGTTCGGAATCGGTATTGTAGGCAATGGCAGAGCGCACGCTGGCATTGATGTCCCCTTCTTCCAGCACATCCTGGGTAGAGCGGATATTCCCTATCTCCACCAGGCCGAGGGTGGTATTGGGCAGAACAAAACCAGGGTAAATGTGCTGTCCCTGCAGGTCGATAACTCTGTGATTATTCAAATCGATACTGTCAGCTGCAGAACCGACAGCGGTGATCACGCCTTCATCGAAAGTAATAACCGCATCGCCGATCACCTGTCCGTCACCAACATGGATGATGGCACCGACAATGGCGATTGGTTCACTCTGGTCTGCCGCTGGCTCGGGCACTATGGCGAAAACCGAAGTGCTTGCCAGTGGCAACACTAATAGTGACAAGAGCGCCAGGCAATGGACAGATAATTTTCTCATGTTGTTAATCATCGTCGTGCCTCCTGTGCATCATCCTCGCGATCGCGTGTTGCTGCTTTGTCTTGCGTGATAGCAGCAATCAAGCGTGCTCTCTCAGCAGCTATTTGCTGCCGTAAATCCTGATCCGTTTCGCGATCATAATAGGCGATACCATCCACCCAGGTCTTTTCTGCTATGGCATAAACCGAAAGCGGGTGATCCGACCAGAGCACCAGATCGGCATCTTTGCCAATTCGGATACTCCCCATGCGATCATCCAGGTGTAATAAGCTGGCCGGATTTAGCGTCACCATTTTCAGTGCATCAATTTCGCTGACATCGCCGTACTTGATAACTTTTGCCGCCTCCTGATTCAGTCTGCGCGACATCTCGGCATCGTCGGAATTGATTGCGACCGTTACGCCAGCCTGTTGCATCAGCGCTGCATTATAGGGAATCGCATAGCGTACCTCCCACTTGTATCCCCACCAGTCAGAAAATGTCGATCCACCCGCACCGTGCAGTGCCATTTTGTCAGCCACCTTGTAGCCTTCGAGAATGTGGGTGAACGTATTGATATTAAAATCAAATGTATCAGCCACGTTCATCAGCATATTGATTTCTGATTGCACGTAGGAGTGACTGGTGACAAATCTTTCACCATTAAGAATTTCCAGCATGGTCTCATTAACCAGATCCCGTCTTGGACTCGCGGTGGCGAGCCGGGCCGAGCTTGAGAGGCTGTTGTATTCGCTCCATGCTCTATCGTATTCCCGGGCCTGGGAGAAGGCATTCATGAACACCTGCTCCACTCCCATGCGGGTTTGTGGATAGCGCAGCGAAGCCGGGTTGGTGCTGCGCTTGACGTTCTCACCGAGAGCAAACTTGATAAATTTATCGGCGTCTTCGATTAACAGTTCCTGGGGAGACAACCCCCAGCGCATTTTTATCAAGGCGGACTGGCCGCCAATAGGATTCGCCGAACCATGCAGTAACTGTGCAGCGGTTACCCCCCCTGCCAGGTTGCGGTAGATATTGATATTTTCAGAATTCACCACATCCTGCATTCTCACCATGCTGGAATTGGTCGCAGTTTCGTTGATGCCGAACAAGGCGATGTGGGAATGTTCGTCGATGATTCCCGGGGTCAGATGTTTACCACTGCCATCTACTTCCAGCACATTGGCTACAGTCAGATTCGGACCAACCTGGGAAATTTTACCATCCTGGACCAACACATCGGTGATTACGATGCCCTCGTCCTCGTTGGTCCATACCGTGGCACCGCGTATTACCACATCCTGTTGAACTGGAGGCGCTTCATGGCCATAGGCAACAAATGGGTAGATAACTGCACCTGGATCCTCAGCACCGCTCTCTGCGGCTTGTCCATCATCATCCGCACCGAGATCTCCAGTGCGAGAAAGTACAAAGCTGGTAGTACTGCCATCGGGTTGTAGACCATTTCCCTGCCAGCCGGTCTGGGTGGTCCAACCGCTGAGCCGGGTCTTGTTCCCTGCGCTGTCACTGACAAAACTCAGGGCGATGACATCGTTGCTTAGTTCCAGATCTGCCTGGATTTCCTCTGCTTCGTCCTGATCTGACTGTTCCAGTCTAAGCGTTACCCGTGCATCATCACCGCGGAAAGATAAATCCAGCAGGTAATCCTGCTCACCAACAACCAGTTCATAAATCCCTTCGCGCGCATCGTAATCCGTATCGAGCTCATAGCGCTTGCCCTGAATCCAGTTTTCCAGAATTCTGGATTCTTCGTTCAGTAAGGGAGCGGAGCTGATCACAAAATTAGCCAGTGCACCAGCGGCCAGTTGACCCACCTGGGATTCGACGCCCAACAGCGCGGCCGGCCCACTGGTAATCGCACGAATGGCCGACTCTTCGGGCAGGCCATTGTTAACGGCAGTGCGCAGGTTATCCCAGAAAGAATCGACTGCACCGGCGCTGGTGATGACGAAGGGAATACCAGCCGCAGACAGTTTTGCCAGGTTGTAGGGTGCCAGCTCCCAATGTTTCAAATCAGCCAGCGAAACGTCATTGCTTTCAATAGCATCATCCACCTCGGGGGCCTCTGGAAAACCCACCGGTACAATCAGGGTTGCACCGGTTTGCCTGATGAGCTCCTGTTGCTTGTAGCTGTCCCCGCTGGTTTTCAATATGAACTGGGTGTCGAATTCATCACCGGCCCTGTCAACCGTCAAAGCCTGCTGCCAATTGCTGACTTCCATAATCTGCGGCAGCGACTGCGAGTCATTCCAGGCTTCCAGTGACTCGTCGGTGAATGGCCTGGGATCCTGATTGCCAAACCATTGGGCATCCAGGTAAGTCTGTCGCAGCAGAGCAATAGCGCCCATCATGGAAGAAGGCATGGTCTGTACCGAACTACCCTTTGATAACGAATAGTGGGCTGCCACGTCCGGCACGATAACCGATTTATTGGCAGAGTCATCTCCCAGGGTGATCAATGCTGAGGTTCCCCGGGCAATACCATCGGCGCGAAAGCTCAGTACAGTAGAAAATCCCAACTCGCGCAATTCACCCCTGTCTTCTTCACTGGGAGCAAAAGCCGTGCTGGCACGGAAGTGAGAACGGATGGCACTATTGACGTTCAGCGCCTGGTCGTCAGAGAACAGATTCTCTGCCCGCCCATTTTGGTCTTCTGCCACCGCCAAATCTGGAATGCCATATTGCGTGTAAATGTCAACCAGCCCTGGATAGACATATTTACCTTGCAGATCGATGGTAAAGAAACCATCCGGAACAGAATTGCTGCTGTTTATTTCCACTATCCTGCCATCACGAATCATCAGGTTGGCGTTTGCAAGAATCTGACCATTGGGTTGATAAATATTTCCGTTAGTCAATGCATAGGCGTCCTGGCGAATGTCCACAATGCCGTTTGGAGTAAGATTATCCTGTGCGATGCTACTACTTATCGCCAGGGCAACAGGGAGCAGGCTCACCATTGAGAAGACTGTTGTTTTGCTCATGATCTTGTACCTTGAAGATTGCAGGAAAGTTCGGGTAAATACGCGTTCATATGGATGAATATGAGTAAATAGGCTTAGGAGTATAGGGAAAACAAGCGCCAGGGTCGAGATCGTGTTGCCCTGACCAGAGGCTGAGGAGAGGGAAACTCATGCGACGGGGCCATAGACATAAAACAAGATTGCATTTATTCTCCCTGTGTACTGCCAGGATCCAATCCATGCCAATGCTCTGCTACTCATTGGAGGTGCAATGAAAAAATTTTATACGCTGCTATTCACCGGAATGCTCCTCCTGAGCTCTGCCATCACGCTTGCCGATGTTGAACTAACGGACTGGAGAGGAGAGTCGGCCAATTTCACCGAGGGGTCGGTTGACTCTGATGGTGTGAAGGTGGTCTTTCACACTGCCGGTGACGGACCACTGGTATTGTTTGTTCACAGTATTACCGGGCCGTGGTTCGACTTCCGGCATCAGATGGTTATGCTATCCGAGCAGTACCATGTCGTATCAATGTCGACTCGAGGCACGGATAAAAGCGATAAACCGGTTGGCGTCGAGCACTATGCCTCCGCCAGGATCGCTGCCGATATGATTGCCATTCTTGATCACTTCGACCAGAACAAGGCAACTATTGTTGGGCAGGACAGCGGCGGGCTCCATGCCTGGAACTTTGCCATGACCTACCCTGACAGAACCGAACGACTGATTTCCCTGGGGTCGATTCACCCGGCAGGCCTGATTCGGGAGCTGATCAATAATCCGGACCAACAGCGGGCCAGCAATTTTCAGCGCGGGATGCAGGAGAATCCTGAAGCGGGCCAAAACTTTGGCCGACAGCTCCGGAACAGGCCGCTTAACCCGAATGAACCAGAATATCTGGCGCAGTTACGTAAGGAGGCATATGAGCGCACCGACCCGGAATCGATTGTAAATTTTTACAAGTCGAACTGGCCATGGTCCCCGGTGACGATGGAGACCGAAGCATTTGGCTTCAAATTTGGTGAATTTCCACCGGTGCAGGCACCGACATTATTTATTTATGGTGAAGAAGGCAGGTTCTTCCGCAACCCCACACTTAATGACATGTGGGAATGGGTAGAAGGGCCATTAACGATTCATGTGCTTCCGGGTGTTGGCCACGCGCCTCACACTGAAGAGCCTGAGTTTGTGACCCGCCGACTAATTGAATGGCTTGATACTGATCGCTAGCCAGTGATTGATAAGATCGTTATTGATAGCCAGTGTTGGCGTATTGGACTGTGTATTCAAGGGCTCTTCCCCCTGCATGTATCTGCTCGTCTGTACAGGCTATAACGTCACTTTGCCTGACTGCTGATTAATTGCTAAAAGGGAATTTTTGCTGATTTGGTTTTGACTTACATGTTACTGGCAAGCGGCTGTCGCTCAGCCACTTGCCAGTACACAAACTACTCTTTGGGTGTTCCATCACCATTCATTCCCATGGACTCGTATCGGCGCCAGCCAGCCAGGATACCGGGAAGACCATGGTTACCCTCATGGCAGGCATATTCGTAAATTGGGTCTTCTATGCGGCGCATGGGAAACTTTGCGGACCAGCTTGTATCCCAGGATAGTGGATCTTCGATGGTGAAATCGTATTCCAGTGTATCGGCATTTACCCGGCGAATTCGCTCCTCCAACTGCATTTTTGCCGAACTGCCCCGGCCATTGTCATGATAGTAAAAATGCTGGGTGTTGATCACCAGGGTGTCGCCTTCGAAATGCGCCACAGCATCACCGTCCCACTTGAACGGGCGCGTATCATGCTCACTATCCATCCGGATGATTCGCGCGCGGTGGATCATCTCGCTGAGTATCATGATGTGATCTTTGGTTTGTACGATCTGTACGTTGTTATTATAAGCACCTGGAACCAGGGGTGGGCCGGCGCCTCCGCTCATCAGGCAACGATCGGCCAGGCTTCTGGCTTCGGGGCCCATACTGAGACTTCTGTTCTCACCTCTTATAGCTGAGCGTTGCCGTCCGGCCTCGTTAGCTGCCGGCATTCTGCCATCGGGTGGATTATAAATCAGCGAAGTCCGCCGATCGGCGATGGTTTCTATGCCACGCTCGTACCAAAACTCGTTATAGGAGATAACGCCGGGTGGGTAACTGGCACCTCCCACCGAGTCGATGATAAGGTCCCGGTTCTGGCGACGATTTTCAAACGCCTGCCATTCTATCGCCTCCTCTGCCGTCAGAGTTGCCTTGTCAGCTAACTCTCTTGGACGATTTAAGGGGGTAAGGGTTCGGTAGGTGTAGGTTCCCTGCAAATCAGGTACACCATGCTCGGTAACTGGAAAATCGGCTGATTGGGCAATGAGCGCCGGCGCAATTAACAGGCTGCCAATGGCCAGACTCAGTGCGGTTAGGACTCGGTTCTTCATTTAATCCTCCGTCTGGTATTTTTATAGACGTCTAACAGCCAGGCATCTAACTGTTAGACCTCTAAACAGGTACGCTAGCTAAACTACTCTGTTATAGCAATTTTTCAAGGAAAAACTGGTGTGGAATGCCATTGAGATACAAATGCATCGAGGGCTACAGATAATCTGCGCTAGGTAATAGAAGCTGATTTCCGCCGAACATTTGATTACACTTCGTTAATGAACAATCTGCTGGCTGACTCTGAATCCAGCGTGAGGCTCGCCATTTTTCTTGGTGTTTTCCTGTTACTGGCTAGCGCCGAACTGCGCTATCCCAGAAGGACATTAGCCCACTCGAAATTGCAACGCTGGCTGAGCAACATCGGCATCAGTGCACTTAATACAGTCCTGATCAGAATTACTCTTCCCATCGCCGGCGTCGCTGCGGCATTGCTGGCACAAGACCAACAATGGGGAATTCTGCATCTAATCCAGCTACCCCCCCTGCTTGGCATTCTCGTCTTCGTTGCCGTGTTCGACCTCACGATTTACTGGCAGCATCGGCTTTTTCACGTCGTGCCTTTGCTATGGCGCTTTCATCGCGTGCATCACACCGATATGGACTACGATCTCACCACCGGAAACCGCTTTCATCCGGTTTCGATACTAATCTCCAGCGCCATCAAGATAATGCTGGTGCTCATCATGGGCGCCTTGCCGACATCGATTTTAATCGCCGAAGTATTGCTCAACGTCACTTCCATGTTTAATCACAGCAACCTGAAGCTGCCTTCAAAGGTTGATAGTATGCTACGGAAGATTTTAGTCACCCCTGATATGCACCGGATTCACCACTCCACCGATGAGTTTGAACATAACCAGAATTTTGGTTTTAATTTTTCCTGGTGGGATAGATTGTTTAACTCATACCTTGAACAAGCTAACACGGCTCATGAAACTCTGGATATCGGCATCACAGGTATGCAGGATAGGGAATCGCTGCAACTCCTCACTATGTTACTGCAACCTTTCAGGAATCCTGGTGATGCAAACGACAACTGAAGGTCTAATAAAGGGGATGATCATTATATCTTGTAGGATGCGCCAATAATCTTTTTCCGTATTGTAAGTATGCCTTTCAAGCTCAATACAAACAGACTCGCAATATTATTTACCGGTGCCAACAACCAGGCCGGCCAGCCATCACCCAAGTCCAGTAACGTTGTGTTAAGCCCTTGTACGATAAGTTGTGCAATTTCCTGGGCGGGCAAGGCGAGTAACCATGCGCATATCGCCAGTGCCAGAGCGACACAGATCAAGCCAACCGCTACCCGGTATCTGAGGATTTGGGTCCGAGTCATCACTCGTGCGGTAAATGCCTCTGCACTCAGATCCTGCTGAGCCTCAGCAAACAGAGTTTGCAGCAGTAGATCCTGATTCTCTGTCATTGCAATTTCTCCTTGTGGTCCTGATAAGCAGACAGGCATTGTTGTAAGCGTTCTGTCCCACGCTTGATATGAGATTTTATGGTGCCTAAAGGCATGTCCATAAGATCTGCTATTTCGCCGTGGCTCATGCCCTCATGATAGGCAAGGACGATGCATAGCCGGACTGGATTTGATAGTGCAGCCAGGGCCTGATCCAGGTCCATTCCCTCGCTGGTTGTATCGTTGTGCGCAAGCTCGGTTTCAGCAAGTGCATCGGCATCACGCAGTGCATCATTTTTACGTAAATACTGGAGCCAAACCGAGATTGCCAGCCGTTTCAGCCATGCACTAAAGGCGCTGGCCTGTTTCAACGTATGAATCTTTAACCATACCTGAATGAAAACCTGTTGCGCTAAATCCTCAGCCAGCGTGATATCGCCACTACAACGCCTCATCAAGTTTCGTATCGAGGATTGTCTGCGTCGTACCAGGTCAGCAAATGCGCTGCGGTCGCCGGTACGTGCCAAACTGACTATCATCGCTTCGGGGCAATTTGGATAATAGTCCTGAGTTTTATGCACTGACTAATCCTTTAATTGATCGAACTCCGAGGCACTAGCTGCCGGATACCATTTCTGCACAACTCTTGCCGCCACCAGAAATCCTATCCCCATGCAAGCAATCAATAGTGCCACGCCCAACAGAGGGCCTAGTGCATCAGCGGTTTCCTCGTTAGCACCCAGCACGAGCCCTAATACTGCCAAACCAGGAGCAATTGGCAACATCCACATTCCAGTTAGCTTAAAATCGCGGTCGTGGCGCTTGTTCCCACCATCACTCAGCAACAATAGCTTATCCAGCAAATCCGTGTCGATTGGCTGACCGCTATCGACCAGGCGGCGCACGGTTTCATGCTGGGACTCTCTCTTGCGAATGCCATCCCAGACACCTGCAATAATACCTGCGACGATGATTGCGGCAAGAAAGCCCCAAAAGGCAAGCGCCATCAAGCCTGCGCCCAATCCTAATTCCAAATTTTCCATTTCATTCTCCTACGATGTGGTTTGCTTATAGTATTAAAGATGCAATCCAGAGCGTTTTGGATGCAAGGATTGACAAATATTTTCCCCAGACGAGGCTAACCAGTACGCTTTGTTTAAAAATAGGCTAAAGCCGTGCCACCACCTTATTGGGGATCGGTGACAAATGAGAATTATTACCTTTTGAGAAGGCTGGTCTGCTAAAGCCATGAACAGGAGCATCAAACCATCGGCCTGCAGATAGCGAGTATGTGACACGGCGAATTTGTTATTTTTGGGATTAAAAAGGGATTAAATTTCGCTGAGCGCTTCGGCCTCGTCGGCTGCCGCATTACAACTGGCCACCCTGGGCATATAACTGATATAGCTGATCATCATTGAGCCCTTGATATCAGTTTTTTCCAGTAAGGGTGTGCTGTCGGAAATATAGAGTATTCTTGAGGCAGAGCCTATTATATTATCATCCATTTCCTGGGCACAGCGGTGCATGATTAAATTGTCAGGCACCCGATCCTCAGTCCCGGCCCGGTAAAGAAAGATTTCGTAATTGTCATCGAAGTATACAAATTCCACGACTCCGTCTGCATCCAGATCCTGTGCACACATGTCGTAGACCAAAAAACTGTCACAAACGAGCACATTCACTGGCCTTTCGCCCTCGCTGAAAAAGACTCCACAGCTCGATAACAGCAAGACACTACAGGTAGTAAGCAAACCATTACGAAGAAATGGATGACCAAACATAAAAGAAATCGCTCTATTAATCTTAGTCTCTATTGCTATCGACCAGCAAAAGAGAAATATCATTCCAATTTTTACTTACAGAACACCATGAAAACAGCCATGTTAACGGCCCCAACCAATCCCTGTGTTACCAAAGCCAGGCATTAGCTGACAATCTGTACCCGAATCAAGGAGCAGTGATACTACTATTTACTACTAACGACGCAGTATACTTTCCCTTAACAGCTCTTCATGTTGTCGCCTGGAAGGGCCTTCTAAGATGTCCCCGTCTATTGATCCCATATTCCACCAACCGTGTAGGGGCTACCTTTAGATGTAAAAAATGCGCCGTTTATGAACCGGTAATTTCTATCCGACTGATTAATACGGTCGATCTCAGCAGGTGTCAATTCAATAATTACCGAATCGAAATTTAGTTTTAATCGATCAGGATTAGTCGATTTAGGAATGACTGCAGTACCTCGATTTACCGCCCAGGCCAACAGAACCTGTGCTGGTGTAATACCCCGCAATTCAGCAATTTCTCTGACTGCTTCCAGCGCTAGTAAATCGGGTTCCTTTTTTGATTTAAACGCCGTCGCTCTATCTCTCGATCCGAGCGGTGAATAAGCCGTTACAGCGACAGCGTTGTCATCACAGAATTTCTTCAACTTGTGCTGACACAGGGCTGGATGCATCTCAACCTGGTTTACTGTGGGTTTGATCTTTGAATGCTGTAAAAGTGAGCGCAACTTTGGCACGCTGAAATTCGATACGCCGATATTTCTTGCCAAACCCCGATCGACGCAGAGTTCCAACGCTCCCCAGGTCTCGCTTATTGGAACCTCCTCGAGACTGAAGTATTCCTCAGCCGACTGAGGGAAGCTAACACCCGGCTTGAAGGCTACCGGCCAATGGATGATATACAAATCCAGATAGTCCAGCTGCAGGTCTGACAGACTCTGCTCCAGCGCCGGTCTGACATCCGCCTGCAAGTGGGAGTTATTCCAAAGTTTAGAGCTCACCCAAAGTGCTTCTCTGTCCACATCACCAGAAGCTGTGGCATCGGCAAGCGCTTTTCCGATTTCACCTTCATTACCGTAAATGGCAGCACAATCAAAATGACGATAACCAATTTGAATTGCCTGTCTTACCGCTTTATAAACGGCTCCTGGTTCTGCCTTCCATGTGCCCAGACCGAGCATCGGCAGCCTGTCGCCACTGGACAGGGTCAAGTATTCCATCTGTGCTCAACTGGTTTGAAATTCATTTGCGGACCATAAATGCGAAATGCCGGTTTGGCAAGTTCCTTGCGGTTACGGATTGTTCGACCCAATCCCGTCTTCACTGGTTTTGCTTTTCCACTATAAGCTAGCCATACTAGTCTTGTCGGCTTGTACTAGAGGATTTATAAACGATGCAATTTTTAATTACTGCCTACGACGGCGATGATCCAGAAGCGATGAATCGACGACTTGCCGTACGCGAAGCACATCTGGCCGGTATGGGCCTACTCAAAGCTGCAGGTCACTTCATTGCCGGTGGTGCGATTCTGGATGACGATGGGAATATGATTGGCTCAACGCTATATGTCGATTTTGCATCCAGAGAAGAGCTAGACAAATGGTTAAATAGTGATCCCTACATCACTGGTAATGTCTGGCAGGACATATCGGTGCAACCAATCAGGCTGGCGCTTGCAGATTCCGGTTAACCATGGGAAATGACAACCGATGGGTATGCGCTGCTACGATGAAACTATATCCTAGTGCTGGTAGGCCACCGCCCGTTCTTCTGCCGAATCCGTGTGGCCAATAAAATCATGCAGAATCACATACAGGGAAGGCACCAGAAAGAGGGTAATTACAGTGGCAGAAAGCACACCGAAGGCCAGCGATATAGCCATCGGGACAACGAAAAAAGTAGCCGGATTAGCCGTGATCATCAGCGGGACCAAGCCGATGAATGTGGTTACAGAAGTCAGGAAGATTGGTCGGAATCGCATCATCCCTGCCCGGGACACCGACTCCACCATGCCTACTCCTTCCTCTCGCAGGCGGTTGATAGAGACAACCAGCACCAGACTGGCATTCACTACCACGCCACTGAGTGCGATGATCCCCAGCAGCGAAAAGAACACCAGGTCGGCACCCATAATGAAGTGACCCACGATAGCGCCAATCGCGCCAAAGGGGATTACACTCATAATTATAAGCGGCTGCAAGTAGGACTTAAGCGGGATTGCCAATAACGCAAAGATAACCATCATGGCCATTGGAAAGGTTGAAAACAAATCAGATAGTGATTCAATTTGCTGCTCTCCCTCACCACCGACTACCATCTCTACATCCAGTTCCCGACTCCACTGTGAGCTGTAATTTGTGATCAGCTCTGCCCGAATTTCTTCCGGCTTGACTACCGAACGGTCAATATCTGCCCGTACCGTTATGACTCGACGTCCATCCTGCCTGTTAATGCTGGAATAACCGTTACCTATGGAAAAGTTGGCGATACTGAGAAACGGAACTTCTGCACCGCTGGGAGTTCGAATCAGCAGATCTTCCAGATTCCCCAACGACTGACGCTCTGGCTCCGGGTACCTAACCATAACCCTGATGTCATCCATTCCGCGCTGGATGCGTTGGGATTCGGCTCCGTAGAATGCCTGTCGAACCTGCATGGCGATGTCGTTGAGTGTGAGTCCTAGCGTCTGACCGCGCTCGAGTAGCTCAATTTGTACTTCCTGTTTGCCTGCGCGGAATGAATCAGAAATATCAAATACGCCCGGATACCGCGCAAGTTCAGCGCGTAACTGTGATGATGCTATCTTAAGATTCTCTTCATCCCTGCCCTCGAGTCGGAAGTTAATCGCATCACCGGCTGAAAAAGAGTCAGAGGTGAAAGTCAATTCCAGTGCGTCCGGGATTAAACCGACCTTCTGGCGCCAGCGATCCCTTATTAAAGCGGAGCTGATTTCGCCCCTGTCAAAGAAAGGCGTCAGGTACATCACGACTTCGGCTACTTCACTGCTACCTGCATTGGCACTGCCTCCACCTCCGCCCTGAGCACGACCCGGTCCTTCCCGGGGGGCTCGCCCGCCTACTATGGTGAGGATACTATCCACCGCTTCTTCGGTTGATTGGGGCGCCATACCGCTGGCCTTAAGGCCAACTAATTCCTCTTCCAGTTCCGCCTTGAGCTCAACAGCCGCAGTTTCCAATATAGCTATGGCGTCTTCGGTTATGCTGCCTGGTACTCCCACCGGCATTTGCAAACTGCCATAGACGGTATCCCCTTCAACCGCAGGCATGAATTGAAAAACGACTCGCCCGCTCGATAATAATGCGAGAGTTATTATTACCATACCCGTGGCGGTAGCCCATGTGGCATAGCGATACTTCAGCACTTTTTTCAGCGCCCGCCTGTAGCTGTGCTCGGCGAAATATTCCATACCATGGGCAATGCGGCCTTGAAAGCTCTGCCAGTGGCGGACTAGCCAACTGTGTTCGAGAAAATATCCTTCGGTTTTCCGGTGTGCAATATGACCAGGTAAGATAAGTTGTGACTCGACTAGACTGGCTATGAGACAAAAAACAACGACGGCACCAATGGCATTAAAAAACGCACCCATTTGACCATCTAGCAGCAAAATTGGCAGGAACGCAGCGATGGTTGTTAGCACGCCGAAGATAACCGGAACCGAAACTTCCAGAGTCCCTTCTATGGCCGCCTCCTCTTTTGAGTAGCCCTTCCTTTCGTAGGTGTGAATACGCTCTCCGACAACAATGGCATCGTCTACAATTATTCCCAAAACCAGGATGAATCCCATCACTGTCAGGGAACTGATTGTAAGATCCACCGTTGAAAACAAACTCAGGGCACCGCTTATAGCAATGGGTATCCCGGCAGCCACCCAAATCGCCAGCTTGAAGCGCAGGAACAGGGCCAGAATCAGCAACACCATCGTCAATCCGGTATAGGCATTTCTTGCCACCGTCCCGATGCGTACCTGGGTGGCGCGCGCTGAGTCAGTCATTACGCCAAGCGTCATATTTCCCGGAAGGTCGAATTCGGCAGATTCCATCCAGGCGCGCACCTGTACCGCTGAAGCAACGATGTCTTCATCGCCGACGCGCATAATATCGATAATGGCTGCGTTGGTACCATTCATTCGGGCATCGAGATAGCCCTCCTGAAAACCGTCTATGACTGTGGCGATTTCTCCCAGTCGCAGCTGGGTCCCATCTGGATAGGATTGCACTACAATATTTTCATACTCATCCCCGCTATACACCTGCCCTTTCGTTCGCAACAGGATTTCACCGGACTCGGTGCGCAGCGTCCCACCGGGCAGGTCAAGCGAAGCGCGGTCGATGGCATGGGATATTTGATCGAGTGTAAGTCCATATTGTCGCAACGTGAACTCGGAAACCTCAATCGATATTTCAAACGGTCGAATGTATTCGATATTGACTGTAGAGATACCATCAAGATCAAGAATGTCGTTGCGCAAAGTCTCAGCAACGGATTTGAGACTGCGATCATCGGTGTTGGCGGAAAGAGCGAGGGTCATCACATTGCCACTGGAACTGAATGCCCTGACAATGGGTTTTTCTGTCTCCGCTGGAAAGGTAGTGATGGCATCCACCTTTCCCTTGATGTCATTGAGTACTCGATTCAGGTCCGCACCGCTGGCTAACTCAACGGTGGCGTCGCAACCTCCTTCCCTCGCTGTGCTGGTGAGTCGCTCAATATCTTCTGCTCCTTCCAGCGATTCCTCGATGCGCAGACAAACTGCCGATTCCGACTCAGCGGGTGACGCGCCAAGATAGGCCACATTTATCTGGACCATGCCAAAGTCGATGTCAGGAAATTCTTCCTGATTCAGGTTCAGGTAGGAAAGCACACCGCCGGCCAGAAAGATCATCATCATCAGATTAGTGGCAACGGGATTTTTTACAAACCAGGTAATCGGTGTTCTCAAAATTATCCTCGGGCAAATGTATAATTCAATAAAAGCTTATAACAGTAATGAGCCAAATTTATCTGTCAGATCAATTCGCTTACCGGTTGCACCAACATGCCATCCACGACTGCCTGAATCGGTGAAGTGCAGATGAACTCACCCGGTAACAGACCGCCGCTGATGAGCACACGGTCTTCCTCGAGCCGAAATATTTCCACATCCTGGTAATACATCTTGTTCTCTGCATCAACCACCAGCACCTGGTTATTGTTGCGGATGACCGACCTGGGTAGCGCTATGATGTTATCGATTCGCTTGCCGGTGATGATTGCCTGCACAAACAAACCAATCGGTAACGGAATGGACTGCCTGGCAGCGGCGCCTGGTTTAACCGCGCCTGAAACTGGCTGCTGTACTCGAATGATGGTCTGAATTGTGTTGCTATTCGGATCGATAGCAGCTTCGGTTCTTACCAGTTTTCCGTGCCAGTTATATTCTTCGCCGCCGTACATCCCCACCAGGGTTACATCGGGCGCGTTTTCAGCAGTTAATTCACCTCGTGTGCCTAAAGGAACATCAAGAAATCCGAGTTGCCGAATGGCCAGGGGAACTCGAACCTCCACTTCATCAGCACCATAAAGCACGGCCACGCTTTGCGCTCTATTGACGTACTGACCCAATTCGATCTCACGGGTTTCAATAATGGCATTAAATGGTGCCTTTATCACAGTTCGGATCAGATCCAGTTCTGCCTGACCCAAACTGGCTTTGGCATCAGCCAGTCGTGCTGCCGCCACCTCGGCGTTGCGTTTTGCATCCTGCAGCTGTGAATCACTGACCAGCCTTTGGTCTGCGAGATCTTCAAGGCGCAGCAGTTCATTGCTGGCATGATCCGCTTCTGCCAGGGCAAGCTGTCGCGTCGCTCTATTGCGCTCTAAAGCAATATCGAAATCGCTGTTTTCGAGTCTGAGCAAGACTTGTCCCTGCTCCACATAACTACCGACTTCCAGCGCTGGAGAAACCCAGGCGACAGGTCCGGCAACTGATGCGGAAAGACTGGCCAGTTGCGCCGCCTGCACCTTACCCTGAGATTCCACGGTGAGCTGCACAGATTCCAGCCCTACCTCGGCAACCCGCACAGTAACTGATTGCACTACAGGGGTGGATTCTTCCACCTGGGTTGGGGCATTAATCAAAATACCTG
>Ga0187827_10001884_pt1 | contig 29621 bp, 23 predicted proteins | sample ETNtaG_39_FD_167969 | JGI IMG/M metagenome (GOLD analysis project Ga0187827, IMG submission 167969) | Marine microbial and viral communities from oxygen minimum zone, Eastern Pacific Ocean - ETNP2014_SV_150_PacBio MetaG (Illumina Assembly) | ecosystem: Environmental > Aquatic > Marine > Hypoxic...
ATATCAGATTCTTGGGATCGGGCCCTCGAGCTGGTTATGGAGAACTTATTTTGCCAGAAAATGAACCAGGTTCTTCTATAATGCCTGGAAAAGTAAATCCAACTCAGTGTGAAGCTGTAACCATGGTATGTGTAAAGGTGATTGGAAACCACAATGGAATAACAATGGCAGGATCACATGGTCATTTTGAATTAAATGTTTTTAAACCATTAATTATCCATAATATTTTACAATCAATTCATATAATGTCAGACTCAGCAAAGAGCTTTGCAAAATATTGTGTTTCAGGCCTAAAAGCTGATAAAAAAAGAATTAAGGAATTATTAGACAATTCATTAATGTTAGTAACAGCGCTAACTCCACATGTTGGATATGACAATGCAGCAAAAATTGCAAAAAAAGCTTTGAAGAATAAGACAAAATTAAAAGAAGAAGCTTTAAAGTCCGGATTAATTACTGAAAAAGAATATAATAAGATAGTTGATCCAAAAAAAATGATTAGTCCAAGCTAACTTTTTTAAACTCACTTGAAATGAAATTATTTAATTGTTGAATATTTTTAATTTTTTGAAAAATTATTTGATTATTTTTATTTTCATTAAAGTTAATACTAGATAAAAAATAATTTCCATCATCAATATTGTATTCTACTTCAAAATAAACTTTATTTAAATTTATTCTATTTTGTCTTGGTATCAGAAATTTTCTGTATAGCTGTTCTTGATCATCAACATCAAATTTAATTTTTGATTTTATAAATAATTTTTGATTTTTTTCATAAATCGAAGGATCAGAAAAATTTATTTTTCCTATTTTTGTTAAATTTAAACTTGATTCATTTAAGCTTATTTTTTCTTTTAAAAAATTAATATTTATGATTAAATTTTCAAATAATCGATTATTAATTTCATTTAAATTTATTTTTAAATTTCCATTAAAATTTAAATTGGTTGATTGATTTGTTTTATATAAATTTAAAAAAATGCTATCTAATACTGCTTGAACACGTATTTCTGATAAAATTAAATCTAGATCAAAAAAAAATGGATCTAACTTGATATTTCCAATTAATTTAGAATGATTAATTATTTTACTTTTGTCATCAATGAGTTCAATACTATCTCGATTAAATTTATAATTTAAATCCAAACTATTTCTTAAGAATCTGAGTCTTGTTTCTGCTTTTGTAAAATTTTCATTTTCTTTATTAAATTTATTTGAAATATTTAAGTTTGGATTGTAAAATTTAATATCGCTTGTTGTTATATATGGGTTGGAAAAATTTTTTTCCCAGTTAAATTTAAAATTTGATCCAAATAAATTTCCTGAAACATTTAGTTTTTTTGATTTTCTTTGAAAATCAAAAAAGTATTCAAAATTTTTTATTTTTGAAATTAATATTATTTCTTTATTTTTATCCCTAAAAAATAAATTACTTTTATTAATATAGATAGGTTTAGAAATATTATATTTTAAATGATTATAAAAGTTTTTTATATCAATAAATTGTAGATCTAAATCAACTTTTTTTAAATGAATACTTTTTAATTCTATATTTTCTTTTTTATGTAAATTTTTTGAAAAAACATTAATTTTTAAATGTTTAGCTTTTAAGATTTTTTCTTTGGGGTCGTTTGAAAAATGTATATCACATTCTTCAATCAGAAAGTGTGGAGTAGGGAGCATTAAATATGTAACACTAGAAATATTTTTTAGATTTAATTTAAAATCTTTAGATACTTTTTTTTGAATTTCCTTATCAAAATTTTCATAATTATAGAAAGTAGGTATAGTGAAATATAATGATAATAAAAAAACTAATATGATTGATAGTATAATTGGATTAAAAGGATTTTTCTTTCTAAAATTTGAAATATAATTTTTTATCTTAAATTTTTTGATTTTGGATAAGTAATTTTTCATAGTTGCCGAAAGTAGGATTTACACTAAAAATAGTAAAATGTTAAATTTAGAATATTTAAAAAATCTTAATGAAAAACAAAAAGAGGCGGTTTTGTCTCTCGATGGACCACTTTTAATAGTAGCTGGAGCAGGCTCGGGTAAAACTAAAGTACTAATTTCAAGAATTGCTCATATAATTGAAAAGAAAAAAGCATACCCTAATCAAATTCTTGCTGTTACTTTTACAAATAAAGCCGCAAGAGAAATGCAAGACAGGGTTACCAAAATTCTAAAAAAAGGAGCGGTTGGTCTTCCATGGCTTGGTACTTTTCACTCAGTATGTGCAAAATTGTTAAGAAAACATGCTAAGGCTGTTAATTTAAATTCAAACTTTACAATAATTGATCAGGACGATCAGGTTAAACTAATTAAAAATATATCAAAAGCAGAAAACATAGATACCAAAAAAATATCACCAAAGTATATTCTTTCAGTAATTGATCAATGGAAAAATAAAGGATGGTATCCTGAAGATGTAGTATTAAAAAAAAGAGAAGTATTAGAAAAAGGTTTTTTAAGTATATATAAAATTTATCAGTCTAAATTACTTGATCTAAATGCCTGTGATTTTAGTGATTTAATATTGCACTCAGTAAAAATTTTTGAAAAAAATCCTGATATCACTAAAATGTATTCCAGGAATTTTAAATATATTTTGGTTGACGAATATCAAGATACTAATTTAATTCAAAGTAAATGGCTAAACTACTTAGCAAAGCATAATCTAAATATTTGTTGTGTAGGTGATGATGATCAATCAATTTACAGCTGGAGAGGAGCTGAAATAAAAAATTTTTTAGAATTTGATAAAATATACAATAATACAAAAATAGTTAGGCTTGAAAGAAATTACAGATCGACTCAAAATATATTGTCAGTAGCATCTAAAATAATATCAAATAATGAGGCAAGAGTTGGAAAGAATCTTTATACTGAGGGTGAAGATGGAGATTTAGTTTCTTTAAATTATTTTAGAAATGGAAAAGATGAAGCTATTGGAATAAGTGATGAGATTGAAAAATTAAAAAAGAAATACTTCCTTAATGACATGTCAATTTTAGTAAGAGCAATATTTCAAACACGTGAGTTCGAGGAACGTTTTTTAAAAATTGGAATACCATATAGAATCATAGGAGGCATAAAATTTTATGAACGTGCTGAAATAAAAGATTGCATTGCTTATCTTAGAGTGGTCAATCAAAACAAAGATGATCTTTCTTTTGAAAGAATTATAAATGTTCCAAAAAGATCAATTGGAGAAACTACTGTTAAGCAGATAAATGAATATGCAAAAAAAAATGGCTTGCCTTTAGAAAAGTCTGCAATTTCTCTAATCCAAGAAAATAAAATAAAACCAAAAACAAAATTAGGATTAAGTTCTTTATTAAATTTATTAGGAAAATGGAGAGATAATTTATTCAATAAAAAAATAGGACATATAAAATTAATACAAACTATCTTAGATGAGTCTGGTTATAGTCAAATGTTAAAAAACAAGAAAGATTTAGAAAATGAGAATAGATTGGAAAATATAAAAGAATTAATTAATGCAATGAAGGAGTATGATAATTTAGAAAGTTTTTTAGAGCACGTTGCCTTAGCAACTTCCCTTGATCAGGATTGGGAAGATAAAAAAGTCAATTTAATGACAATGCATGCATCAAAAGGACTTGAGTTTGATGTAGTTTTTTTACCAGGTTGGGAAGAAGGTTTATTTCCTCATCAAAAATCAATTGAAGAAAAAGGTCAAAAAGGATTAGAAGAAGAGAGAAGATTGGCTTATGTTGGAATTACCAGGGCAAAAAAACAAGCAATTATATCGTTTTCAATGAATAGATTTTATCAAGGTGATTGGATAGATAACTTGGCATCCAGATTTATTGATGAATTACCACATGAAAATATTAAAAAAAATAATTATTTTGAAGAAGATCGAGAAGATGATTTTGAATTTAATCAAGATATAAATTTTGAAAATGAAATAAAAAGCCCAGGATGGATAAGATATCAAAAAAAATTAAAAAGGTAGTTTTAAAATGATTAACTTATTAAAAAAATTAATGAATAATGAAAATATTGATGGATACATAGTACCTAAAAACGATGAATTTTTTTCGGAATATTCTTTTCTAAACAGATTAAAGTTGATATCTAACTTTTCTGGCTCAGCAGGCTTGGCAATAATCTTGAAAGATAAAAACTTGTTATTCGTAGATGGTAGATACACTCTGCAAGCAAATATTGAATGTGGAAAAAATTTTAAAATATTTGAAATTCCAAAAATTAGACCATTTGATTTAATCACAAAAATAAAAAATAAACTGACATTAGGATTTGACCCTAAATTATTTACCGAAATTAGTTTAAAATCAAATTTTAGAGATAGCTGTAATTTAATCCCAATTAACAATAATTTAATAGATGAAATATTTAATTTAAAAAATAATTATAAAGTAAAAGAATTTTACTGTTTAAATGAAATTGTATCTGGTGAAAAAATAACTTCAAAATTATATAAGTTATCTTCTATTCTTAAAAAGAAAAAAATAAAAAATATATTTATTAGTGCGCCTGAAAACTGTGCTTGGTTATTAAATATTAGAGGATTTGATAATCCAAATAGCCCTATTCCTAATTGCCAAATTATTTTTAATAATAAAAATATATACTTTTTTTCAGATATTAAAAAAATTAGAAAAATAAAAAATACAATAAGTTATAAAAAAATTAAATTTTATGAATTTAAAGAATTTGCGAAAGTAATTAATAATTTAAAAGGTAAAAATTTTTCTATAGATAAAAATAGCTGCTCAGTTTTTAATAAAAGTATTATTTTATCAAAATTTAATATTTTAAATGAAATTGACCCTTGTTACGCACTAAAGGCTATAAAGAATAAAACTGAAATTAAAAATATGATTAATGCACATATAGCAGATGGCGCAGCTTTAACAAAATTTCTATATTGGATGAAAAGTAAAAAAAATTTTGATTTAACGGAAATAGAAGCCGAAAAAAAATTAGAAAATTTTAGAAAAAAAAATGTTAATTTCCTATATCCAAGTTTTAATACTATAGCAGGCTCAGGTCCAAATGGTGCAATCGTACATTATAGAGCAAAAAAAAATTCAAACAGAAAAATAAATAAAAAAGATATTTTTTTATGTGATTCTGGCGGACAGTATAAATATGGCACAACTGACGTAACAAGAACCATCTGTTTTTCAAAACCAGATCCAAGAGTAAAAAATATTTTTACTAGAGTTTTAAAAGGACATATCGCTGTTTTCAATACAGATTTAAATAAAATTAGTACTGGAAAAGATATTGATAAAAGAGCAAGATTTTTTCTTAAAAAAATTAATTTAGATTATGGACATGGCACAGGTCATGGTGTTGGTTATTTTTTGAATGTTCATGAAGGACCTCAAGCTATTTCAAAATACAATAGTGTAAAGATTTTACCGGGTATGATTTTGAGTAATGAGCCTGGATACTACGAAAAAAAAAAATTTGGTATTAGAATAGAAAATTTAGTTTATGTAAAAAAAAATAATAATAAAACTTTTTTTAAGAATTTAACTTTGGCACCAATTGATACTGACTTAATAAATTTTAAAATGTTAAATACTTCAGAAAAAAAGTATTTATTTAGTTATCACATGGATACTTATGCAAAAATATCAAAGTTTTTAAATTCTAGTGAAAAAAAATGGCTTTTAAGTTTAATTTAAAAGTTTTTTCCATTCTGGCTGACTAATTACTTTTATATTTAATTCTTTCGCTTGTTTAACTTTCTTTGCCGTAGGTTTTTCTCCAGTTACTAAATAATCAAGTTTTTTACTTACATTGCTCAGAATTTTTCCTGAATTTTCCTCTGTCAAAGATTTTGCTTCGGCTCTACTAATACTTGAAAGCTTACCTGTGAACATAAATGTTTTATTTATTAGTTTACCTTTTGTATTTTCTGAAACGTTTTTTATATTCAAAATTGAAATTAATTTTTTAACTACATTTAAATTAATTTGATCTGAAAAAAAATTTTTAAGCGAACTTATCTGTGTCTCTCCAATCCCATCTAAATTTGCAAGGGAATTGAAATTGAAATTTTTTGTTAAATCATTAAAGTTTTTTATATTTAAAAAATATTGTGACAAAAGTCTCGCATTTTCTTGGCCAATATGCCTTATCCCCAATGAAAATATAAATTTATCCAATCCAATGTTTTTTGATTTTTCAATTGATTTTCTTAGATTGTTTGCAGATAAATCTCCCCATCCATCTAATTTTTCAATCTTTTTATAATTTAAATCAAATATATCAAAAGGTAACTTTATAAATTTTAGATCCCAAAATTTTTCAACAACCTTCTTTCCTAAACCTTCTATATTGAATGCTTCTTTTGATACAAAATGTTTAATTTTTTCAATTGCAATTTTTTCACATTTGTATCCATCGCTAGAACATCTTTTTACTGCATCATATTTTTTTGAAATTTTATTGAAATCTTTTATTACTTTAGAGCCACATGAGGGACAGCTATTTGGAAAAGTAAATTTTTTTGATTCACATGGTCTCTTTTTTAAATCTACTAAGAGTACATGTGGAATTACATCTCCTGCTCTTTCAACTTTAACTACATCACCAACTCTTATATCTTTCCTAATTATTTCTTCTTCATTATGAAGAGTTGCATTTGAAACTACAACGCCTCCTATATTAACAGGTTTTATTTTAGCGACTGGTGTCAATGCTCCGGTTCTTCCTATTTGAATTTCTATATTTAATATTTTTGAAAATGAACTGTCAGCAGAAAATTTATGTGCTATTGCCCATCTAGGAGCATTAGCAACAAAACCTAATCTCTTTTGTAAGTCCAAATTATTTATTTTATATACCAATCCATCTACATCGAAATCTAAATCATGTCTTTTGTTTTCTAATTCTTTATGATTTTGAACTAATTTATCTATACCACTAATAACTTTATTATGATTATTTGTATTAAAACCCCAACTTTTAAGAAGATTTAAAAATTCAGATTGTTTTTTAAAATTGATTTTATTATTAAATCCGTATGTATAGGCAATAAATCTTAACGGAATTTTTTTTGTTTCATTCGGATCTTTTTGTCTAAGAGATCCTGATGCTGCATTTCTAGGATTTGCAAACCGGTCCTTTATCCTTTCAAAATCATTTTTTCCTATGTACACCTCTCCTCTTATATCTATATCTTTGGGAAATTTTTTATCTTTAATTGATTTTGGAATATCTTTAATTGTTTTTAAGTTTTCTGTAATTATTTCCCCTTCTATGCCGTCTCCTCTTGATAAACCTAAAACCAAATTATTATTTTTATATGTTAATGATGCTGAAATTCCATCTATTTTTGGTTCAACACTATATTCAATATCAGTACTTTTTTTTAAGTTTAAAAAATTAGATATTTTTTTTTCAAAATTCTTTAAATCTTGATAACCGAATGCATTTGACAATGAGAGCATCTTAACTCTGTGTTTAGATTTAAGAAAATTTTTTGATGGTTTGGCTCCAACTAATAAAGATGGAGAACTTTTGTCTTTTAAATAACTATATTCTTTTTCAAGTTCATTAATCTCTTGTTTTAATTTATCATATTCTGCATCAGATATTTTTGGTTTGCTTTTTTCATAATAATGTTGGTTATGCTCTTTTAATTCTTTTATTTTAGTAAGATATTCTTTTTTAATTAAATTCCTATTTTTCATTTTTTAACAAGGATTTTATTTTTTCTAAAGTAGATAACTTATTTTTTTTCTTTTTTCTTTTTTTTCTAATTTTCTCGTAATCTTTGTTAAAAATTTTATATGACTGTCGATACCATTCACTAGATTGATAATTATAACCCAATAATGCTGCATATTTTTTTGACTCATCAATTAAACCAATTTTATAATGAATTTCGACCAGCCTATGAAGTGCTTCTTCAACATAAATAGTTGTTTCAAATTTACTTAAAACATTTTTGTATCTATTAATTGCTGGAATCCATTTTTCCCTTTCTATATAATATTTAGCCAAGTACATTTCTTTTGAAGCTAAAATTTCTTGAATAAGCTCTAATTTAAATTCTGAATCTAGTGCAAAATTTGATTCAGGATAGTTTTCTAAAACATATTTAAAATTTAGTTGTGCATCAACAATAGCTCCAAGATCTTTTTTTTCGTCGGCAATTTGCTCGTAATGGCACATTCCCAGTAAGTAGTAAGCATAAACTATTCTTTCATGGTTAGGATAAATTTCTATAAATCTATTTAATTCTTCGATTGCATCAACATAATAAGATCCATAATAATAAGAATACGCAGACATTAAAGATGATCTTGGTGCCCACAAAGACTGTGGATACAAAAGTTCAGCTTCATTAAATTTTTTTGCGGCTTTCAGGGGGTAATTGTCATCTAAGAAATTAAGTCCTTCATTATACGCATCAATCATTTGAAGATCTAAATCTTTCTCTTCAATTATTGAGATTTTTTCATCATTGTTTTTACATGCACTTAAAAACACAATAGATGCAATTAGAATAAATTTAAGAAAATATTTCATTTTAAATTCTTAACAGAATTTAAAAAAAATTCTAATTATTATGCAATAGATTTTAGTATTGATTTGTCTATATATGTGTGAGGAAGAGATTTTTCTTTAATTTCAAATATTATATAATTTTTTTTATCAGCAAAAACTTTTCTTAAGAGTCTGTTTGTCAAGCTATGTCCACCTTGAGAACATTTTAAAGATCCAATTATCTTGTATCCTGAAAGATACAAATCTCCCATACAGTCTAAAATTTTATGATTAACAAATTCAAGTTTATTTCTTAGTCCATCAAGATTTAATACTTCATTATTTTTTACGACAACCGCGTTATTTAAACTTCCTCCTTTTGCTAAACCCATCTTTCTTAAATTTTCAACGTCTTCGTATAAACAAAATGTTCTTGAGTTATATATGTCTGAAAGTTTATTTTCATAAACATTTATTTTATTTCTTTGATTTCCAATGAGAGAATTTGAATATTTAATCTCAAAATCTATATCTAAACTTACATTAGATTTATCAATAGAAATATATTTTGATCCATCTTCTAAACTTACTTTGTTTGTAATTTTGATTAGTTTAATCGGCACTTCACTTAACTCAAAGCCTGTCTCTAAAAACTTTTCTATAAAAACTTTTGCTGAACCATCCATTATTGGAACTTCTTGGGAATTAATTTCAACTAAAGCATTATCTATTCCTAATCCGTATAGTGCTCCCATTAAATGTTCAATGGTAGAAACAGAAACGCCATATTCGTTCGTAATTGTTGTGCAAAGTGTTGCATTGGAAACATTGTAGATATTGGGTAAGATAATATTGTTATTTTCAAGATCTATTCTTTTAAAAATTATTCCTGTATTTGGTTCTGAAGGCAATATTGTTGTAGAAACTTTTTCCCCAGTATGGAGGCCAATGCCTTCAAATTTAACTGCTTTCCTTAAAGTCTTCTGGTTAAGAACTGACATGTAATACAAATACATGCTTACTTAATTCAAAAAAACACAACAAATGTTACAAGAAAATACAAATATTAGTTAAAAAAATGAAAAAATTTTTCAAAAAAACCTTTATTTTTAGGTTTTTTTGGAAGGAAGTTGACTTCTTGAGATTTGCTCAATTGGTTAAAATTAAATCCAGAATCGCAAATTATAGTTGTATTTTCTTCAAAAAAACTAATTTCACTAAAAAAATCAAATTTTTCTTCTAAATAAATTGAGTTTTTATTTAATATTTTTGATCCTTCTCCAATAAAAATTAAAATACAACTGTCTTTATTTTGAAAGAATGCATTAAAATATTCATCAGCAAGGTTTAATTTTATTATTTCATCAACTCTAGCAAAAATAACTTGTCTGGATAAGTCTGGTAATTCTGTCTGATTATTTTTTTCTATTTTATTTTCAAATGTAGTTTCAGATTGATTTAAGCTTTTTTTCAGATTTTCTGCATCATCTTGATTAATTTTTAAAAGTATAGAAATATCATTTGTTATATGCCTCCCGCCAACAGGCAAAATATTAAAATATAATATTCTGTTATCTTGAAAAACAGTTATTGAACTTTTTCCATAACCAATATCTAAAATAACTTTTTTGTTAAAATCATTAAATAAAGAATTGTAGCTACTCGATCTTACATAGCTTGAACAGTATAAATTATCTATGTTTAAATAATTGCTTTTAAAACTATCTTGTAGACTTTTCCAAATTTGATCAGCAAAGCAGATAAATTTTAATTCTATTATTAGAATATTATAATCAATTTTTTTATTAGGAATTTCAAAAAATTCCTCATCATCAAAAATAAATTTTTTAACAATCACATGAATAATTTTTTTATTTAAATAATTTTTTTGAACTAAACCTTTGACCTCGTTTAATAAAGATTTAATATCGTTTTTAGAGTATTGTTTTCCATCAGAATTTTTTTTTATTGAAATATCTATAGAAAACATATCAGGAGTATCAATCATTAGATTGATATTTTTAATATGATTATTTATTTTTTTTTCAGCAGATTTAATTAAATCTTTAATAATTTCGTTTGAATTTTTTATATCAAAATTGTTTAAGCTAAAATTTGAAATACAATCCTTTTCTAAAATGATAATGTTTTTTGAAGTTTCCTTGTCATATATACCTAATCTTATTTTTGATGATCCAAAGTCAACAAAAACATTTAAGCTTTTTTCATTCATTTGATAAAATTATCTGATTTGAAATTCTTAAATCAATTACATTATTAGTTAAATTTTTATTATTAATTATTTTATTAGCAATTTCTAAAGATTCGTGTAAATTTTGCATTGGAAGCTTAATTAATGCATTGTCTTTATTTTTTATATCTATTCTGCCACTTGGATAAAAAAACATCTCTTTAATATTATTATAATTGAAAGCTGATTTATAAATAATTTTTTTAAAATTTATAAATTTTTCTGCTGTAAATTTTCCAAATACTATTGGTAAATCTTGATAATTGCTAAATTTTTCAATATTTATAAATTTACCATTTGATCCAATAATAAAAGTTTTGTTGTTTTTTATTGTACGTGCTAAAAATTCTGCTTGTCGTAATTCTAAAAAAATTTTTGAAGGATATAATTTAAAAATATTATAGTTTTCGATAAAATTATATTTAATAATTTGATCTTTTAAGATTTCTTTATCAATAAAAAAAATATTAGTATTTTTTAAAAAATTTAAGTTTTTTTCTATTTCCAAATTCATTTCATTATCTAAACCTGTAACTTCTATAGATTTTAAATTATAGAATGATTCTTTTTTTTTTATAAATAGTTGGCTATTAATTGATGATAAAAAAAATAGAATTAAAAAAAGAAATAAAATGTTTTTTTTTTTATCTATATATTGATGCATCTTTTATAATCCAATCAATTAAGTTTAAAAAAGAAATATTATTAAATCTTGCAATTTCTGGCACTAAAGAAAGTGAAGTCATTCCTGGCTGAGTATTTATTTCTAAAAGATAAAATTTATTTTTATAAAATTTAAAATCTGATCTGGTTACACCTTTGCATCCAATAGCTTTGTGAGCTTTTAAAGCAATATTTAATACTTCGTTCATTTTTTTTTTATTTATTTTAACTGGAATAATATGCTTTGTTTTTGATTTTACATTGTATTTTGCTTGATAATCATAAAATTTTCTTTTTGGGACTAGCTCTATTGCACCTAATTTTCTTTTTCCCATGATTGCAACTTGAATTTCTCTTCCTGGAATATATTTTTCGATCATTATTTCTTTGTATGGTGAAAGTTTATTTAAATTTTTAAACAAATTTTTTTCACTACATATATATACTTCTACACTTGATCCTTCATTAAACGGTTTAATTACAACTGGAAAACTTAATTTGGATTTAATTTTTTTTTTTAATTCAGATTTTTTTTTAAATTTATTAAATCTGAACTTAAAATATTTAGGAGTTAAAATTTTATTTTTTACAAATATATTTTTTGAAATTTCCTTATCAATTGCTATTGAAGAAGATAATGCGCCTGAATGAGTATATTTTATTTTTTCAAGTTCTAATAATGACTGAACATATCCATCTTCACCGTATCTACCATGCAGTGCATTAAATACTACATCGGGTTTAAATAACCTTAGATTTCTAATTAAATCACCATTAGGTTCACAAATTTTAACATGGTATTTTTTTTTAATCTGATTAAAAACTCCTTTTGCAGTTTTCAAACTAATTTCTCTTTCTCTTGAAAATCCTCCAGCAAGAATTAGAATTTTTTTTTTCATTTATTCTACTAAAATAATTTCTAAATCTAAATTTATTCCAGTTTTATTTTTTACATTTTCTTTTACAAAATCTATTAATTTTTTCATATCTTTATAAGTTGCGTTATCTTTGTTTATAAAAAAATTTGCGTGCTTATCTGATATAATTGCATCACCAAATTGAATATCGTTTGGCACAGATTCTTTAATTATTTCCCAAACTTTTTTATTAGTTTGTTTTATTGGATTCTTAAATGTACTTCCACCAGTTTTAATTCTGGTTGGTTGAGCTTTTTCTTTTTTGGTTTTTAAATTATTTGTTTCTTTCTCAATTTCTTCTTTTTTTTTTTTATTTCCTTTAAAGGATGCACTTAAAAAAATCAGATCTTCCGCTAAATTACACGATCTATAACCAAATATTATATCTTTTGATGGTATTGTTAAAACTTCACCTAATCTATTAACAGCTTGAACTGAAATTAAAATATCCTTAAATTCGCTCTCAAAACATCCGGAATTCATTCTTATACCTCCTCCAACAGTGCCTGGTATACAAGATAAAAATTCAAATCCCCCTAAACTATTTTTCAAAGCAAATTCAGATAGTGATTTGTCTAAGGCTCCACTTCCAGCAATTATAGTATTTTCATTTAGCAATGAAATTCTTGAAAAATTTTTACCTAATTTTATTACTGTGCCTTCAAATATATCATCTTTAAATAAAACATTTGAACCAGCACCTATAACAAACAATTTTTCTTCATATTTGTATAGTTTTAAAAATTCTATTAAATCTTGAAGAGTGTCAGGTTTAAAATAAATTTTTGTATTTCCTCCTATATTAAACCAATTTAGATTTTTAAGACTATAGTTAAAGTATATTCTTCCACTAAAATTTTTGAATTTATTTTCAAGATTATTAATATTCATTATCTAATATATTTTGGCAGATCCCTCATCCAATTAGAGATTGAGCCGGCACCCATTCCTATGGCTATTTTATCACCATATATATTTTGATTTACATATTTTATTAAATCTAGCTTATTTCTAATTAAGATTAATTTTACTTTTGAATTTTTTATTATTTTTTTTGCAAAATTATTATAACTAAATCCTAATTTTATATTCTCACCAGCTTTATATACTGGACATAAAATTACAGTGTCGGCTTTTTTAAATGATTTGGAAAATTCTTCATGTAAATTTTTTAACCTAGAAATTCTGTGGGGTTGAAAAATACATATTATTTCTTTTTTTTTGTAAACTTCTCTTACACCATCTAGTACTTCGGTAATTTCTGTTGGATGGTGAGCATAATCATCAAAAAATGGAACATTTCGAAAAGAAAAAACTTTAGTAAATCTTCTTTGAACACCAGAAAATTTTTCTAATCCTTTTTTTATAATTTTAATTGGTATACCAACTGAAAAGGCAACTGCAGCTGCTGCGGTAGAGTTTCTTATATTATGAAGGCCAATAAGAGGAATTTTAATATTTTTAATAAAATTTTCTTTTGCTCCTGGTAAACTTATTTTTAAATCAAATTTAGAATAACTTTCTTTTTGTAAAACATTTAATATTTTAAAATTTGATAATTTGCTTATTCCATAAGTATTGTAATTTAGATTGCTAATTTTTTTAATTACTTGGCTATTATTTTTATCATCTAAACATATAAAGGTCTTTCCAAATGATGGAGTTTTTTCTATAAAATTAATAAAATTTTTTTTTAAAACTTCTAAAGATTTATAATAATCTAAATGCTCTTTATCAATATTTGTAACTATTGAATAAGTTGATGGTATTTTGGTAAAACTTCCATCCGATTCATCAGATTCTAAAATACACCAATCGCTTTTTCCCAATTTTGCTGAACCACTAAATGAATTTAAAACTCCTCCATTAATCACAGTTGGATCTATTTTTGCATGAGCAAAAATACTAGATATCAATGAAGTAGTAGTAGTTTTTCCATGTGAACCAGCAACTACAATATTTTTCATTAAGGAGACAACGTTGGCCAACATTTCACCTCTTATGTAAATTGGTATTTTTCTTTTTTTTGCAAATTGTAATTCAGGGTTATTTGCTTTAATCGCAGACGAAATAACTAAGATAGTTGATTTATTAATGTTTTGTTTTTTGTGTCCTATATATATTTTAATTTTCTTTTGTTTAACTCTTTCTATATTTTTATTATTTAAAATATCGCTTCCTTGTACTTTAAATCCTAGATCTTTCATTATCAGAGCTAAACCGCTCATTCCAATTCCACCAATTCCAACAAAATGAATTAATTCTGATTTTGCTAATTTAATTTTCATTTATTAAAGCTAATAACTTTTGATTTATATTATTCCAAGTGTTTTGATAAGAAAATTTAGTCATATTATTTTTTTTTTCGAAATAATTGTCAGGATTCTGTATTAAATTTAAAATAAATTCTTTTAAATTTTCTTTTTTATAATCCGACTGGTTGAGCAACCAGCAAAGTTTTTTATCAAAATAATCTTTAGCATTGTAAAATTGGTGATTATCTTTTGATTCGGGCAAAGGTATTGCTAAAAAAGGAACATTGAAAAAAGTTAATTCTGAAATTGTAGAAGCTCCTGATCTTGTAATTGCAAAATCTATCTGATTATATTTTTGAAATATTTCTTCATTAAAACTAAATAGTTCGTTTTGTATGCCAATTTCTATATATTTTTTTTCAATTATTTTTTTTTTCTTCTCGTCTGTTATTTGTTGAATTAATGAAATTTTATAATCTTTAAATAAATCAATCATCAGTTCACTAATTTCGTTATCAAAAAAATCTGCCCCTTGACTTCCTCCTATAATTAATATTGTAAATGGTTTTTTAATTTTATTTTCAAAAATTTTTTTTTCTTGATAGATTTTTTTTCTTAGCAAGGGATCTATAAAAAAAATTTTATGTTTATATTTTTCTGGAAAATTTATTAAATTTTTTGAATAAGAAATAATTTTTTCTGAAAATTTGAGAAAAAATTTATTTAATCTGCCAATTAAAATATTTGGTTCAAATAAATAAATTTTTATTTTTAACATTTTTGCAGATAGACATAGGGGCAAAGACATATATCCGCCTGTACTAATCAATATTTGAATATTATTTTTTTTCATAAAGAAAAATGATTTAAAAAAAGAAACTATTAAAAATAATAATATATAAGGAAATTTAAAAAAATTTTTTGAAATTCTTGGAATTTCAATTAATTTATAATTATAAATATTTTTGTTAATATATTTGGCTCCTCTTTTGTCTGATGTTAAAAAAATTTCAAAGTCATTCTTTAAATGTTCATATAAGGTAATTGCAGGAATAGTATGACCACCAGAGCCACCTGTGCTAATTAATATTTTTTTTTTCACTGACTTATTTTTCTTTTTGTTAAATTTAATATAATTCCAGACAATACAGATGTGCTTACAATTGATGAGCCTCCATAACTTAAAAATGGTAAAGTCATTCCAGTAGTTGGCAACAATCTTACATTAACCCCTATATGAATAAAAGTTTGAAATAAAATTATAGATGCTATTCCAACCAAAATTAGTTTAACCTTGTCATCGCTTTCATTGTTTATTTTTTTTAATATGTTGTAAGATAATATTAGAAAAATTATCATTATTGCTAAAACAATTATTACTCCAAATTCCTCAGAGATTACTGAAATAATATAATCTGTGTGTGCTTCTGGTACTTTTGAATTTAAAGTGCCCTCTCCAATTCCTTGACCAAAAAAACCTCCGTTTGAAATCGCTTCCGAAGCTCTTTCGGATTGATAATTATTACCTGAATTTGGATCTATAAATGAAAATAATCTATCTTTTATGTACTCGAATTTTGAGGCATAGAAAATTAGGTAAAATAATATTGAAAAAGTTAACACAAAAAGTCCTAAAAAAAATAATAAATTAATTCCCGAAACAAATATCAATGAAAACCAAGTAAGAACTATTAATATAGTTTGACCTAAATCCGGTTGAGAAATTAAAAATAAAATCACTGGAAAAATTATAAAAAAACTGAATAGATATTTAAAATAAAGATGTTTTTGATTATTTAATGTAAAAACAGTTGCTATCATTACTATTAAAAAAGGTTTTAAAATTTCAATAGGTTGAAATCTTGGAATTAGAGGCAAGTTTATCCACCTCGTAGAACCTTTTACTTCGAGGCCTATAAATGGAACTAAAGCTAAAAATATAAAGAAAATTAAAAATAAATACTTTGAAACTTGAAATAATTTCTTTTTATCAATTGCAGAAAAAGTAATCAAAATAAACACACCAAGAATGATAAAAAGCAAATGTTTTATAAAAAAATAATAGGTATTAGTATTTAATTTGTCCGAAGCAATTATAGAGGTTGAAACTAATGAAAAAAACAAACTAAGAGAAAAAAGAAATAAAATTAAAAATAAAATAAATTTATCAATATTTTTCCACCATCCATAATAAAAATTAAATATTTTATTTAAATCAAGCATTGACTTTTTTTATAAATTTTATTTTTTTAATTAAATAGTTAAAATAATGTCCTCTATCTTCAAAATTTTTGAATTTATCAAAAGATGCTGCTGAAGGACTAAATAAAATATGAGAATGTTTGTTTTTATTTAATTTAATTTCTTTAGCTATTTTTTTTAAAATACTTTCTAAATTACTATATGATCTTGATGTTATTTTATTATTTAATTTTTTTTTAAAAAAATTCTTATCTTTTCCAAAAATATAACCTTTAATATTTTTATAATATTTAGATGGCAATTCAAGTTTGTCACCTTTTTTTGCTAATCCGCCTAGTATCCAAAAAATATTCTTATATGATTTAAGTAAATTTACACTCGACGAAAAACTCGTAGATTTTGAATCATTCACAATAGTAACAAATTTATTTTTATAAATAACTTGTTGCCTAAAATCTAAACCTTTAAATAAATTTACTGTTTTTAATAATTTAGATTTATTTAATTTATATACTTTTGCAAACCTAAGTATAAAAGTTAAGTTTTTTAAATTATTAATATTATCAAAATAACTATTAAAAATTAGTTTTTTTATCTTATTATCATTTTTGTTTATTTTGATAATTTTAGATCTGACTTTATACTTTTTGATTTGTCGATTTAAATATTTATTATTTTCAACAAAAGCATAAAAATTTTTATTCTGATTTAATATTAGTTTAAATTTGGCTTGTGTGTATTTTTGAATGGACTTATGCCTCTCCAAATGATCTGGGCTAATATTTAATATAAATGCATAATCTGTTTTAAAATATTGACTATAATCAATTTGATAAGATGATGCCTCTATAACAAAAATTGTACTAGACTTTATTTTATTTTTGGACAATACAGGTATGCCAATATTTCCCACTAGTTTAACATCTTTATTTTGATCTTTTAAAATCTTAAATAGCAATTTTGCAGTTGTTGATTTTCCATTAGTTCCTGTAATAGTGATTTTTAAATTATTTGGATTGTTTAAGTAAAAAATATCTAGATCCGTAATTATTTTTTTTTTATTTTTTTTTAAATAATTTTTAAGTCTACATTTGCTAATATCAATTCCTGGGCTTAAAACTATGTAGTCAAACTCTGTTAATTTTATTTTTTTTAAAGAAATAAAAAACTTTTTAAGTTTTTTATTATCATCATAAATTAAAATTTTATTTTTTTTTTTTAGATAATTATATGAAGCTCGCCCACTTTTGCCATATCCATAAATAAGAAATTTTTTATTTTTTATATTATCATTTAAATTAAACATTATCTTAATTTAAGAGTGGCCAATCCAATCATTGCTAAAATAATTGATATAATCCAAAATCGAACTACAACTGTTGACTCGGCCCATCCTTTTTTTTCAAAATGATGGTGGATTGGAGCCATTTTAAAAATTCGTTTTCCAGTTAACTTATAGGAAATAACCTGCGCTATTACTGAGACTGCCTCTAAAACAAATAGCCCTCCAGTTATAGCTAGAACAATTTCATGCTTAGTTATTATGCCAACAGCTCCTAGAGAACCTCCTAAAGCCAAAGAGCCCGTGTCTCCCATAAATATTTTTGCAGGTGGCGCGTTAAACCAAAGAAAACCAATACACGCTCCTATAATTGAACCACAAAATATAGCGACCTCTCCAACATCTTTAATGTAGGGAATATGCAGGTATTCTGAAAATACAACATTTCCGGTAACGTAGCTAATAAATGCAAAACAAGATGCAACTAGTATAATGGGAACTGTTGCTAGTCCATCTAAACCATCAGTTAAATTAACAGCATTTGAAGATCCAACAATTATAAATAAATAAAATGGAATAAAAAACCAACCAAGATTAATAACTAAATTTTTAAAAAATGGAAAATATAGATTTTTTAATTCAGACGAATTTGCATAATAAGTTAATATATAGATTCCAATTAAAGCTATAATAACTTGAGAAATCATTTTGAATCTAAACGAAACTCCACCAGAACTTCCGCTCTTTATTTTCTTATAATCGTCATATGCTCCAAGAATACCCAATCCTCCTACTATAAATATTAAAAACCAATTGTAGGGATTTGATAAATCCGACCACAACAACACTCCAGAAAAAATTCCAATTAAAATTAGTACACCTCCCATTGTTGGCGTTCCAATTTTTTTTACAATATGATCAGTGGGGCCATCAGATCTAATTGGATTATGAATTTTCTTACTTGCAAAATAATTAATTATTGGATTACCAATAAAAAAAACTACTATCATGGAAGTAAACATTGATAAACCTGTTCTAACTGTCAAATATTTAAAAACATTAAAAATAGGATAGTTCTCTACAAGATTTGAAAACAAATTATATAGCATAAATTTTTCCCTTTTTTATATTTGCAGCAACACTATTTAAACCAGTTGAATTAGAAGCTTTTATCATTAAATGATCATTATTATTTAAATCATTTTTAATCAATTGATATATTTCATTTTTATCTCTTAAAATTCGACCTCTTTTTTTTCTATCAATAGCATAAAAAGTTTCTTTTATATGTTTTCCAATAACATAAACTTTTTTTATAGAAGTTTTATTGATTATTTTAGACATTTTTTTGTGCAATATTTTTGAAAATTTTCCAAGTTCAAGCATATCTCCTAAAATGAGATATTTGTTATTATTATTTTGCTTATCAAAGTTTTCTATAGCAAATTTTAATGAAAGGGGATTAGAGTTATAACTTTCATCAGTCAAATAAATTACTTTATTTTTTAATTTTGTTTTTGTTATATCGCCTCTTGAAAATGGTAATTTAAAATTATAAAATAATTTTTCATCAATATTTTTTAAGTTATAAAATTCTGAAATGATAGCTACAGATGCTAAAATATTATGCAAATATGGGTGTAGATTTTTTTTAATTAAAAAGCTTTTTGTTGCATTTTTAATATTAATAAAAATTTTAGAATTTATTTTGTTTGATGTTATTTTTTTAATATAAATATCTGATAAAGAATTCTTTTTGCTAAAAGAAATAACATGAAGGTTTTTTTTTAATGCAATTTTTTTTAAAAAATTAAAATAATTGTCATCTCGATTAAGTATAATTTTTCCTCCTTCAACTATATTTTTTATGATCTCGGATTTAGCTTTTGCAATTTCGGTGAGATTTTTAAAATTTTTAATATGTGCATATGATATATTAGTAATAATTCCAAAATCTGGTCTTACTATTTTTGTCAATTCATCTATTTCCCTAGCTTTATCCATTCCAACCTCGAGAACTGCAAATTTATCATTTTTTTTTACATTGAATAAACTCAATGGAACACCAAATTTATTATTGAAAGATTGAGTTGATTTTGTGGTTGATGCCAATTTATTTAAACAAAATGAGAGCAAATCCTTTAAAGAAGTTTTTCCTGAACTGCCTGTAATGGATATAAATTTTGCACTAGAAATTTTTCGTACGTCTTTAGATGCATTCGTTAAAACTCTTAAAGTATTATTTGTTTTTATTTTTTTTGATTTATTATATTTTCCTAATTTATTTACTATTGCTAAAGAAGCGCCTTTTTTAATAGCTTCATCTGCATAATTATTGCCATCATTTTTTGGACCTTTAATTGCAAAGAAAATATCATTTTTTTTTATATTTTTTGAGTTTATCGATGCTTTATTTATTTTTAACTTTTTATTTACTAGACCTAAATTGCATTTTTCATTTAAAATATTTGCTTTCCAATTTTTAAATAATTTTTTATTTTTTGAATTAATTTCTTTTAAAATGTATTTTTTATCGGAAAAAATTTTTTTCTTACCTTTGTGTTCTTGATAAATTTCATGCCCTTTCCCTGCAACCAATAATATGTCTCCTGAATTTAAATTTTCTATAGCTGCTTTTATTGCTTTCTTTCTAGATGCAATTTCAACTAGTTTAGATCTAACTATTTTTTTTTTTATTTGTTTTCTAATTTTCTTTGGATTTTCATATCTAGGATTATCGTCTGTTAAAAATATCTTATTGCAATACTGATTTGCAATTTTACCCATTATAGGTCTTTTATCTTTGTCTCTATCTCCTCCACAACCAAAGACAATCGAGATAGAGCTATGACTAAACTGTTCTTTTATACTTTTCAAAGTATACTTTAATGCATCTGGTGTATGAGCATAATCTAATATTACTTTAGAATTGTTTTTAATATTGCCAATGCTCTCCATTCTTCCTTCGACAGGTTTTATATCGCCTATAGACTTAATTATTTTTTTGAACTTAATTTTACTTTTACTTGCTGCTAGAATTGCAAATAAAAGGTTTTTAATCTGAATTTTTCCAATTAAATTTGTAGTAAATAAGTATTTTTTCTTTTTAAATTCAATTTCAACTTTTTGTAGATTTTCAACATACTCATGCTTCTTTATTATTAAATTAGAATTTTTTTTTCCAATAGTTAAAGATTTTAAATTTTTTTTTATACAAATTTTTTTAAGTATTTTTGATAGAGAAATATCATTATCATAAATTATATTTCCTTTTTTTTTTGTAAGTTTATTAAATAATATTAATTTAGAATTAAAATAATCTTTATATGTTTTGTGATAATCTAGGTGATCTCTAGATAAATTTGTAAAAATTGTCGTATCAAATTTTAGTCCATCTAGCCTATGTTGTTTTAAACCATGACTAGATGCTTCTAAAATAGTATTTATTATTTTTTTTCTTTTTATTAATGAAAGATTTTTATGAATAGTTATAGGATCTAAAGTTGTATTTTCCGTTAACTTATTGCTATTATTAGTTTTTATTCCAAGAGTTCCAATTGAAGCAACTCTTGATTTGTTGTGCTTAAGTATTTGATAATAAAAATTTGCTATTGAAGATTTACCATTTGTACCAGTAACAGCAATTAAATTTCCTGGAATTTCTTTGTAAAATTTTGAAGCAATTTTTGAGACTAATTTTCTAACATTATTATTCTTAATAAATAAAATATTTTCTTTTTTTCCTTTAAAATTTAGATCAGATACAATTGTCCTTGCCCCATTTTTAATCGCATGATTGATAAATTTATTTCCATTTTTTTTTACTCCTCTTATTGAAAAAAAAATATCATCTGGTTTGCATCTTCTACTATCTAAACTTAAATGTTTAAATTTATGTAAATAATATTTTTTGGGTAGTTTTTTGAAAAGTTTTCCAATGTGCATCAGATAAATTTAAAATCTTAATATTTTGTGGCTAAAATAGGTCCAATATTTTCAATGATATTTCCTGTTATCAAAACAGTCGTCCAGCCGGCTGTATTTCTCCAGTTGCCTTTGTATGGAGGTCTTCCATCTCTATAGTTGTATACATATTCTTTTGAAGGCTTAGGTTCATCTAAAAGTACTAAAAGTAAAAATTTAGGATTTGAAATCGGAAATACGGATACAAATGTATTTATTTTATCTTTTGTATAAACTCCATTTTTAGTTTTATCTGCAGTTCCAGTTTTTCCACCAACCTCATACCCATAAACATCTGCAAAATGAGCTGTTCCTTCTTTTGTTGATACTACTTTTCTTAATATTGGGTTTATTTTTTTGCTTACTCTATTATTTAAAATTTGTTTTTTTTCATTTAAATTTCTTGTTTTGTAAATTAATGTTGGATTAATTTGATATCCTCCATTGCTAATTATCCCATAGGCTTTAGCAAGTTGAAGTGGCGTTGTTGTTATTCCATGGCCGAAGGAAACTGTGGCTAACTTACATTTTCCCCATCTGAAGTTTATTGGTTGTCCCACCTCTTCAATATCAAAGTCTATTGTTTCTAGTACTCCAATTTTTTTTAAAAAAGAAGAATAGTCATCTATTCCAACTTTTTGAGCAATTCTGACTGAACCTATATTAGAAGATCTTACAAGGATTTGTTCGGCCGTTAATTTTGATGGAAGCTTTTTATCATATTCGGCAATTGCATACTTATCACAAAAAATTTTTTTTTCTAATTTTTCAAATTTAGTTTCTGGTTCAATTGTATTATTTTGAAATGCTGCTGCCAAAGTTAGAGTTTTAAAAACAGAACCTAGTTCATATACTCCTTTTGTTATTTTGTTAGTATAGTTTAAGTCTTTAATACTCTCTCTTTTGTTCAAATTAAAATCTGGCAAAGATACTAAAGAAATTATATCTCCGGAATTTATATCCATTAATATTGCAGCGCTTCCCAAATTTTGAAAAATTTCTACAGATTTTTTTAGTTCTTGTCTTATAAGATACTGAATATCTGTATCTACAGTAAGCTTTAAGGGTAAATAATTTTTTTTTAATTCTGTATCAAATGATTTTTCAATACCAGATATTCCATTGTTATTATCATCAATCTGGCCAATTATATGACTAAATAAATTTTCATGAGGATAAATTCTTGATATTTTTTGCTCAATAATTATCGATTTATCTCCTAATAAAATTAATTCATCTAGTTGATCTTGGTTAATTTTTTTTTTTACATAAAAAAATTTTTTACCATTTAAATTTTCTTTAATTTTATTAAATTCAATATTTTTTTTTTCAGTAAATATTAATTTTAAATTAATTAGTAATTTTTTTTTATCTATAACTAGGTTAGGATTTATCCCTACATTATTTGTAATAATTGTTTTTGCAATTATATTTCCATTTCTATCGACAATGCTAGACCTAAATTCAGATTCAATTAAATTCTTATTTGTTATTTTTTTTTTTAATGAGCCAAGAAAAACTGCCTTGGTAGAAAAAATTAATGATACAATTACAAAAACAAAAAAAATAAAAGCAATTCTATTAAAAGATATATTTAAATTGGTTTTTTTGGTTTGGTATGAAAAATGAGCATCATATTCCTCGATAAATAAATCTGTTTTATTGCTATTTTTCAAATATCTCTCCAGACTTTTTTATTAATATTTCACCATTAACAAAATCTATTTCACCAATATTTACAATATCTGTGGGCATTAAATCATTTTCAAAATATTTTTTTTGATATTCATTTAATTTTTTTGGTGAACTTAAATAATTATGATCTAGCAAAACTAGCTCATAATTTTCATTTAATAATCTAATATCTTCTTTTAAATCGAAAATTTTAACATCAATATTCTTTGTTGAATTTTTAATTATTGAAGTTAAAAAAATTAAAACAATTATTATAATTGAAAAAATAATTTTTTTCATATTTCCTGAACTAATCTTTCAACTTCTAATAAATAATTAAATTTTTTTATAAATTCAGAAAAATCAGAATGATTATTTAATTTAATTCCATATCTAAGTTTGGCTGATCTTGATGCGGGATTAAGTTTTAGCTCTTTTTCACCTGGAATGATGGGTTTTTTATCTATTAGTTTGAATAAACTTTTTCTTTCAATCTTTGGTGGCAGATATCTTGAAACATTTTTGTTCTCAGAATAATTTTTTAAAAAAGATTTTACAATCCTATCTTCAATTGAATGAAAAGTTACAATTAAAACTGCACCCCCAACTGGCAAAATTTTAAAACTATTTATCAATCCATAAATCAATTCACTAATTTCATTATTCACAATAATTCTTAGTGCTTGAAAAACTTTTGTTGCATTATGAGTTTTTGAATATTTTTTTTTCTTAACCGAATTAATAATATTAACCAAGTCTTGTGTTTGAATATTTTTATTTTTTCTAAGTGATATAATTTTTTTAGATATAATTTTACTACTATTTTCTTCCCCGAACACTTTAAATATTTTTGCAAGCTCTTTTTGTCCTAATTTATTCACTACATCGTCTGCTGAAAAATTATTCAAACCCATTTTCATATTCAAATTACCTTTATCATTAAAAGATAAACCTTTTTCTGGGTCTTTAATTTGAGCTGTTGAATAACCTAAATCAAAAATTATGCCTTTAAGGTTTTCTAAATTTTTTTCTATGTTTAAAATTTCACTAAATTTTCTATTTTCAAATTCAAATCTATCATGATATTTTTTTTTAAACTGATTTACTATTTTTTTTGAACTGCAATCTCTGTCAATTGCAAAAACTTTATTATTCTTATTTTCTAATATTTTTTTTGAATACCCTCCTTGTCCAAAGGTACAATCAATAAATGTGCCACCATATAGAGGGGAAATTATGCTAACTACTTCATTTAGCAAAACTGGAAAATGTTTTACATTTTCAAGTTTTATGGTGGCATTCATTTATTTTTTTGAAGACCATTAGTTCTTTTGTCTTCTTAAAAATGCCGGTATCTCTAAATCATCTTCGTCCAAATTATCAGTTTCTTGGAACTCTGATGTTTCGTCTGATGAATTTTCTTCGTTGCCTAAATTAAAAAGCTCAGGCGTTTCTTCTTCAATTTCGAAATTTTCTAATCCATTAGAAACTTCTGGCTCATCAATAGATTGGGTTTCTTCAACAATTGGTTCATCAATAGATTGGATTTCTTCAACAATTGGTTCATCAGAAACTGTTGTGCTGCCAAGAACCTCATTATCTGTTTGATTATATTGTTCAACTTCATTTACTGCTTCCTCTTGTATTTCATTTTCTAATTTTAGAGCAGTGGCTCCTTCAGAAATTGGTGCTGCCACATTAGCTGAAAAATTAAATGACTGATGAGAATCAGAATTTTGAAATTCAGAATAACCTGGATTTCTATTTTGTATTCTATGAACCATGTTAATTACTGATTTTGATTCTGGTTGTTGACCATCAAGTGCGGTTGCAACAATAGAAACTCTCATTTTTCCATCTAGTGAAGGATCTGTTATTGCACCAATTATCAGTTCAGCTTCAGTATCAACCTCAGATCTTACTTTGTTCACTGCTTCGTCCACTTCAAATAGTTTTAAATCTTTGCCACCAGTAATATTAACTAATAAACCTTTTGCCCCTTTAAGAGTATAGTCATCAATCAAAGGATTGCTAATTGCCATTTCTGCAGCTTTTGCGGCTCTGCCTTCACCTTCCGCTTCTCCAGTCCCCATCATTGCTTTGCCCATTGCGCTCATAACAGTTTCAACATCAGCAAAATCTAAATTGATTAAGCCTGGTCTGACCATTAAATCTGTAATGCTTTGAACACCATGCAATAAAACATTATTTGATAGATTAAAAGACTCTTCAAAGCCTGTTTGTTCATTCGCAATTTTAAATAGGTTTTGATTTGGAATAACAATAATAGTATCTACATGTTTTCTAAGTTCTTCTAAACCATTTTGTGCTCTTCTCATTCTTGATGGTCCTTCATAAAGAAAAGGAAGTGTTACAACTCCTACTGTTAAAATATTTAATTCTTTAGCAGCACGAGCAATAACATGGGCAGATCCAGTTCCTGTTCCTCCACCCATTCCTGCAGCTATAAAAACCATATTTGAGCCTTGTAAACAATTTACAATTTCATTAAGAGATTCATCAGCAGCTGCTTGCCCTATATCAATTTTTGCACCTGCTCCTAAACCTTTGGTTAAATTTAATCCTATTTGTATTTTAGCATGGGCTTTACTAAGTTTTAAATCTTGAGCATCTGTATTAACTGCAATAAACTCTACTCCTTGCATGCCTGCATCAATCATTTCATTTATTGCATTTCCACCTGCTCCACCAACTCCAAGAACTAGTATTCTTGGTTTCAACTCTCTAATATCTGGTTGCTTAAAGTTTATTGTCATATATTCCCTCTTAGTTATTAAATTGTTTTTCCCATTTAAGGCTCGCTCTGTTTGTGTTAGATTTTCTTCTTGCAGTTACCCTAAATTTTTCAAATGTTGCTGGTTCCCATATTTGGAAAGTTTTTCCTTGACCAACAAACAACATGCTATTTTTAATTTTTGCATGTTTTAATAATTTTGATGTTAATAAAATTCTACCTTCGCTATCAAATTGTAGATTTATACTTTCAGACAATATTGATGTTGCAAAATAGTCTTTTTTCTCCTCAAAAGGATTTAATGAATCAATTGTGTTAGAAATTTTTTCAATTCTATCTTGTGGCCATGCTTCTATACATTGGTTGTTAAAAGAAGGATAACAAATTACACCATTATAACCTAAATTAGATAAGTGAGATCTAAAAGAAGCCGGCACAGAAACCCTTCCCTTTTTGTCCAGTTTGTTTTCGTAAGTAGATAAAAACATAGTTCATAAATATAACCCTAATTTGGGTTTTTATGGGATATTATGGGTTTTATGATAAAGCGTCAATACCTAATATTTTAATAAAATGTCTTAATTTATAAAGAACAAATATGAAACGTTTCGATTGAAGATTTTTTAATTAAGAAGTGCCAGATAAACTATAAGCCGGGTTCTGTCATTTAAACCTATCATTTCTCTAGGCCTTAAATCGCTTTAAGGCTCAAGCAACTAACCCTGATGACTAGCCAAAGACAGCTTTTAGTTATTTCTAACAATGTCATCTCTACTCAGTTTTGCTCTCAGTGGGGTTTTCCATGCGCTGCTTGTTACCAAACAGCCGGTGTGCTCTTACCACACCTTTTCACCCTTGCCTTGATGAGGCGGTTTATTTTCTGTGGCACTATCCCTGGGGTTTCCCCCGCCAGCCATTAACTGGCACTGTGTCTTTGTAGAGCCCGGACTTTCCTCTTTAAAACTAATTAAAGCGATAAGTCATTTATCTGGCTAGGTCAAAATATTCATTATTTTTATTTTTTCAAGGAAAATTAATAACTCAAGATAATTTGCTCAATTTTTCAGCAATAATTAAGCATTCTCTATCTATTTTTCCATTTATTAACTTTTGTCTAAATCTTCTTTGAAAACTTTTAACTAGTGTTAATTTTTTATTATTGTTCAAATTTTTAGTAAAATATCCAATTTTATTTAGATATTTAATAAACGTAAACATTTCAATATTTGAAATTTTTTTCTTTCTATATTTCTTTAGCTTTTTCTCTTTTATTTTATGCCATATTCCAATTTTTTTATTTGCCAAATGCTTCCAAGGAAATTTTTCTCCAGGATCTTTTTTTCTTTCAAAAGCAATATCTGAATGGCCTAATATGTTTGATATTTTTATATTATATTTTTTAATTAAATATTTTGATAATTTAATTAATGAGGATATTTGAGCTTTTGAAAAATTTTCATATCCAAACTCATGCCCTTTATTTGATATTTCAATTCCTATAGAATTTTTGTTTAAAGAAATATCTTTTTTCCAATTGGATTTTCCAGCATGCCATGCTTCAAATAACTCTGGTATCATCAAAATAATTTGGCCATTTCTTTTTATAAAATAATGGCAGCTTACATTTGAATTGACATCAGTTAGTCTTTTTACCGCCTTATTTTCGCTACGCATTCCAGTGTAATGATAAACAATGTATTTTATCTTTTTCTTATTTCTTCTTGTGGTTGAAAAATTTGGTGAGTAATTTTGTGATGTTTTTATGTGCATTTTAAGTAATTATACCACAAAATATAGATTTACTTTTAATAAAGATATACATATAAAAATTGAATTATGAGCAGAATTTTCAAAGTTATAATTTTGTCATTACTTATTGCAACTTCATCAATGGCTGGTAGCGATGGTCAAAATGATTTGTCCAAAAATACTAATGGAGAAATAAAAGATTGCTTTGAAAAAGTAAATAGAGGAATTTTTGCGTTTAACCAAGCTATAGATGGATTAATCTTTGAACCCTTAGCAAAAGGATATTTGTATTTACCGTCGCCAATAAGAAGTGGAACAAGTAATTTTGTTGGAAACTTGTCGACGCTGTTAACAATTCCAAATAATGTACTTCAAGGAGATTTTGGTATTGCAGGAAAAAATACTTTAAGATTTGTAGTAAATTCTACAGTTGGAATTGTAGGATTATTTGATCCAGCATCTGCTATTGGCTTAAACAGTTATGAAAAAGAAGATTTTGGACAAACATTAGGTAGCTGGGGAGTTGGTGAAGGATGTTACGTAGTACTACCAGTGCTTGGACCTTCTACTGCAAGAGATGCTATTGGGTCGTTAGGAAATTATATGGGTGGAGATGCTTGGTATAATGTTACAGTTAGAAATGATACTCATTACTTTTCAGATTTTGATTATTATGCAACAAAGGGTGCTGGAGGTGTAGATTTCAGAGCCAAAAACTTTGATGATATAAACAATCTTGAAGAAAATTCTATAGATTTTTATGCTTCAGTAAAAAGCTTATATTTACAAGATAGACGTAAAAGAATACTGAATGCAAGTGGTGCAACACAAACTCAAGACGATAGTGACTGGGAAGAAATCGACTAAATTTAAATTAAATGCTTGTAAAAAAAATTGTCAAGACATTATTAATTTCGATTATAAGTTTATTTTTTACAGTTAATTCATTTTCGCTAGAACCAAAAGAATTTGTTCAACAAACTGTGGACGATGCTGCTAGAGCTTTGCATCAAGGTTTAAATCAAGATGCAAAAATTATCAAACTTAAAACAATTGCAAAAAAGACTGTCGACATTAGAGGCATTGGATTTTATTCTCTAGGAAAATATAGAAAAACCATTTCAGATCAGAAGAAAAAAGAATATTTGGATATTTTTACTAAATATTTTTTAAAATCATTTTCAAGTAGATTGGCTCAATATTCAGATCCAAAAATTATTGTAAATTCACAAAAAAAATTAAATGATAAATATACAATGGTTTCAAGTGTTCTAATAGCAACTAATGATAAGCCTGAGGTAAAAATTGAATGGAGGGTTATTACAAAAGATCCTGATAACCCTCTAATAATAGACCTTATCATTGAAGGTGTTAGTTTAGCCAAAGTTCAAAAAGAAGAATT
>Ga0187827_10001885_pt1 | contig 29620 bp, 25 predicted proteins | sample ETNtaG_39_FD_167969 | JGI IMG/M metagenome (GOLD analysis project Ga0187827, IMG submission 167969) | Marine microbial and viral communities from oxygen minimum zone, Eastern Pacific Ocean - ETNP2014_SV_150_PacBio MetaG (Illumina Assembly) | ecosystem: Environmental > Aquatic > Marine > Hypoxic...
AGGTGAATTCCATTGTTACCTTGTCATTCAAAAAGGTTGCATCAAAACCAAACTCAATCTCGGTGGTTATCTCAGGTCCGAGAGCTGAGTTACCAACATTTTCCGGAAAGAAAGCAACAGCCCCACTGCATCCAACTGCTTTAGCCCTCCATAACGGGAAGCCATCCCTGCTTCCATGATCATTAGTGTAATATTATTCATTGATTCTTTTTCAGTTTGGAATAATATGTTTAAATAATTGATATTACTTTACAGCTTCTTACTTTCCATGAAAAATAAAAATAAAAGTTCCTGTAATGGATGCCACGGCGATTGTGTAAGTGACGCTTTGGTTGGTTTTAACATTTCTGAAAGGTTTAAACGTTTTAATCAAAAAAATGATATTTTCAGTCGATCCTTTTGGGATGATCAAATTCATTCTGAAAAAACAGAAAGGTTCTACACCTCCTACCGTAAACCGCTTAAAGAATGGAAGAAGGTAGATGGCTATCAACACCGTGATTTTTCGATCCGTAACGCTGCCTGGCACATAACTGACATTTTTGCTGAACGATTGGAAAAATCCCATGAACGTAGAGAAGGATTTTTGGATTTTTTAACAGCTCACAGACCATCAGCAGCTGAATACAGGGATATACCTGATCCTGTGGAAATGAGTAGAGAAATCAAGCACGTAGCTAAACTCTTTGATGCTGATCTTTGTGGCATAACCTTTTATGATGAACGATGGACTTATGATAAACGGTTCAACCGAAATCAATTGGAAGAAGTTGAGATGGACCTTCCTGATGATATTACAAATACCATTGTTGTGGCCCACGAAATGGATTATGAACTTCTTCGCACTGTCCCATCTGCTCTTAGTGGAACGGCCACAGGTGTGGGCTATTCCCGAGATGTGACTACCCTTTTGGCTCTGGCACAGTATATTCGTAATCTGGGCTATCAGGCTTATGCCAGCATGAATGATACTGCTTTATCCATTCCCATGGCTATACAGGCAGGTTTAGGTGAATATGGAAGACATGGATTACTCATCACCAAAGAATTTGGCCCTAGGGTTCGCATCGGGAAAATTTTCACCGATTTGCCTTTAGCTCATGATAAACCTATTCAATTTGGTGTTAAAAAATTCTGCAATATATGTCGGGAATGCACAAAAGCCTGTCCACCAGGAGCCATTGATGATGGCAATCAAACAGAAACCATTTATAATCAATCCAATATTCCTGGTATTGAGAAATGGACTACCGATGCCGAAAAATGTTTCGATTTCTGGGTGAAGCAAGTGACCGATTGTTCCATATGTATTCGCGTTTGTCCTTACAACCGAAAAATGCCAAAATGGGCATTTAAAACTTGGACAAATTTGATGGCAACACCATTAAAGCGAATAATCCTTTGGCTAGATAGAATTATCGGACAAGGAAAAAGAAATGCACCATCCAATTGGTGGAAGGGCATTTAATTTTTTGTTCAGTTTTGCGCCTTGCCCTTAAGAAAGTCCTAAATTATTTACATAGCTAATATTTATCTCACATTTGTTTTTACTTTGATGCTTGTTACATAATAGCCTTTATCATCTTAGATAGTTGAAATTCTGTATCTTTTTGATCAGTTCCCACCCGCCAACTTTATCAGCCCATTCCTTGTAAACATCTTGTGATGCTGTTCGAAATGGTTCAGGGTCAGGGTAAGTAATAATAACACCAAGCTCTTTTAGTTGTTCTAACCTGTTTTTACTTATATCCGTGTACAGTTCCCGTTCATAAAAGATAAGCTCACCCAATGTTTGATTAACAATATGTTGCAAATCCCTTGGTAATCCATCATAAAACACTTTACTCATAATTACTGGAGCTACAAGGCGTAGCCACCCTATTTGTGCCCAATACGGTGCTACTTCATAAAATTTCTTTGAATAATAGTTTGAATTAGCCGCTTCAGCACCATCAATTATACCTGTTTCTAATCCGGTGTATAATTCACTATAGGCCATGGGTAAGGGGCTAGCTCCAAAAGCCTTAAAACTATCGAGGTGCGGTTTACTTTCCATCGTCCGAATTTTTAATCCATTTAAATCAGTAATTACATTTAGAGGCTTGTTGGTTGTCATTATATGCCTTACACCAAAAGTGAAATAACCCAATAAATGAAACCCTGCCGCTTCAAAATCAGAACGATATTGATTTCCAATATCAGAATCGAGAACAGCAAACATATGTGCATTATTTTCAAAAAGAAACGGCATCTCAAAAATATTTAAAGACGGAACAAAAACCGCTAATGGTGAACTTGAAGCCATTTGCATTTCAATAGTGCCAATCAACAAGCCTTCACTAACATCACGATTATTACCAAGAGTTCCGTTTGCATATAATTTAGCTTCAATCCTACCATTGGATCGTTCATTAACCATTTTTGTAAATTTAAGTAATGCTTGTGAGCCAGGCTCTTCCAATGGCGCTGATGATGCGACTTTTATTTTGTATATATCTTCTTTTCCACTGCATGAAAATAGAAGAAAAATAAAACCAAAAATAAATATCGATTTGAAATCTCTCATGCTTTTATACCATAAAAACCTTGGAGCGCGTTAAGTAAATAGTCTCGGTAGCCATAAAACAGTATCTGGAAAAAAGGTTATAATTAACAAAACAACCAGCATCGCAATCACAATTGGCAGTATGTGTGGAGTAACCTCCCGTATTGATGTATTTGTTAAGCTACACGAAACAAATAATGTTGCGCCAAAGGGCGGGGTAATATATCCGATCGCCCAACCCACAGTTGTTACAACACCAAAATGTACGGGATCAATACCAAAGCTTTGTGCAATAGGGAAAATCAACGGTATGAAAATAATGGTTGCGGAAAAACTTTCCATAACCATGCCCACTAAAAGAAGAAGTATGATATACATTATATAAAACCCCGTCTTAGAAGAAATAATACTCAGCAATGAATTAGATAAATTAGCAGGAACTTCATTTACTGTAATCAACCAAGCGAATAAGAACGCTGTTGTTTGTATAAAAAGAATTATCGTGGCTAATTCTGCTGATTCGAATAATATTTTTGGTACATCTCTAATTGATATTTCTTTATAGATAAACATCCCTACTATGAATCCATACACTACTGCAATTACCGCAGCCTCCGTGATAGTAAAAACACCACCAATAATCCCAAAAATTATTATGAACGGTAAACCCAAGCTAGGAAGTGCAGAAATGCCAGTACTAAGTAACCTTTTCATGTTTAAATCTTCTCTTGTTTGTAGGTAGGCTTTACCACCTTTACTGGCATGAATATATACGACAATCATCAGCCCTACACCTATCAATAGGCCTGGTATAACACCCCCTAAGAATAACTGGCTCACGGAAGTATCCGTTACATAACCAATTAATATCATCAGCAAACTTGGCGGAATTATTGGGCCGATTGATCCTGCAGCAGCTTGTAAAGCAGTTGCAAAATTCATGTTGTAGCCTCGGTCTTTCATAATTGGAAGCATAATCGACCCAACAGCGGCTGTATCAGCTGCAGATGAACCAGAAACACCAGCAAAGATCATGGATGCTGCGACACTAATGTATCCCAGGCTACCTTTAATAAATCCAAAAAGTTCTGTTGTAAATTCTACCAGTCGCTTGGACATGCCCCCATGTATCATCAATTGCCCGGCAAGCATAAATAAGGGGATAGCCATAAGCAGCCACGAGTTTAATCCAAAAAACATTCGCTGGGGAATGATCATTAGCGGTATTTCACTACCAAAAACCAGTGCCACCAGTGTGCCGGTACCCATCGCAAAAGCAATTGGCATACCGATAAGGAAGAACAATAAAATACTGATCAATAACAGTGCGACCATTTCAATTTGCCATAGGTATATTCATTCAGCCGCTGCCTTTATTCTATTCAACTCTGCAATTGAATGGGTATTTACAACTTTAATCATGACAATTAGAGATTCAAAAAACATATGTATTCCAGCGATGGGAAAAGCAAAATAGATACATCCAATAGGAATTTGTAACGCTGGTGTTCTTTGCGCACCTACTACTAAAATAAATTGTATTCCAAATATTATTACAACCAATATGTAGCTTGTAATACCTACCATGCTAATTAGTTTAAATAATCTTTGTAGTTTAAATGAAAGTCGATGTGTCAGGTAATCGACAGCAAGGTGTTTGCTCTTTTGGATGCATACGGTTGATGTAAGCAAAATTATCCATACCTGCAAATATCGCGCCAATTCCTCCGACCAAGGGAATGGGTCATTAAATACAAAACGCCAGATAACCTGACTAAAAACAACCAGGACTTGAATGCTAAATAGAAAAATAATTAAATGATAGTTAATCTTTCTCACGGGTACCATCCACCTTTCCAAACTATTTTCAATCCATTTCATAAAATTACCTGTGAATATGAACCTGCAAGTGTCAGTTCATTATTAAAATAAATTAAATAAAATTGAAACAATCATTCAAGGACGCGGGCTTTGTTCCAATACGAAGTATTATGAAAATCAGCCACAAAACTTCCCGGTGGAACCAACCCATCACAGGCCTTGCGAGTATCATCATCAAGCGTCATCTCTAAGACCGGTAGTAATATATCCAAATGTTTAATTGTACGGGTGCCAATAAGTGGAGCAGTTATTCCCGGCTGGTCTTTACACCACAACAGAGCAAGTTGGGCAGCTGAGATACCTATATTTTTTGCCAGTTTGGTAAATTCTTGACCAATAGCTATACCTTTTTTGCTTATTCGATCCGCATAAAATCCACCCCGTCTTGCAGCGCGCGATCCTTTTGGATATTCATTTGGTGTCTTATATCTACCTGCCAGCACACCCATAGCTAAGGGGCCCCACGTAATAAGTCCAATCTCATACCGCTGGGCAAGGGGAACAAGTTCATTTTCAATGCGCCGATCTAAAAGATTATAAGGAGGCTGTTCAGTTGATAACCGTATAAAATTCTTTGTTTCACTTACCATAATAGCTTCCATAACTGCCCATGCAGGATGTGTTGAACAACCTATATATCTTATTTTTCCTTGAGTAACTAAATCATCCAGTGCCCTAAGGGTTTCATCTATAGGTATATTAGGTGAATGTCTATGTAATTGATAAAGATCTATATAATCTGTTTGAAGACGTTTTAGGGAATTTTCACAAGCACGGATTATATTAAGTCGCGAATGGCCATGATCATTAGGACCATAGGTAGGTTTGTAGTCGTCCAGGGATACGCCAATTCTTCGCCGACCATGGTCTACCTTAGTCGCTATAATAACTTGGTCTCTCTTTTTATTTTTCTTAATAGTATGACCAATAATTCGTTCACTCTCTCCCTCGCAATAAACATCCCCAGTATCAATAAGATTTATACCTTTATCTAGCGCACGATTGATAATTTTTTCTGCAACGGCTGCTGACGTTGCATCTCCAAAATTATCAGTACCAAGGCCTATTGGAGAAACCATGACGCCTGTACGGCCCAGACTTCTATATTCCATAAAAGTTTTCCAATTTTAGTAACTTATAATTATTACAACAAATTTTCAACGGTCATTGTACTAATTCTTTAATTTCATCATCGAGTCCGGTCATTTCCCAGCGCACCAAAGATATTGGAATAAATCCAGTAGCCAAAAAATCATCTAGGAATTGATTTAGTTTGAATTCATCACCGAGTTGTTTAGCTCTATCTCTGAATAACTTCATAATTTGTATTTTACCAAGAACCATACCCATATGCCAACCAGGTATACGTAACGTTGTCCTCATCTCATACCATAAATGATGACTATCATCCAATAATTCACTATGTGGTGCACAATTAACACAGAACTCCATAGCTTCGTCTAAATTCAATTCCCTACTATGCATTCTGAGATCGGATAATGCTCGACAATTACGGAATATAGCCTGTTCGTAAACTATTTCTTTCCCTCTAGCAGGTCTATTATTTAGTACTCCAGCATGCATGAGCAATTCTTCCAGAGCAAACGCCCAACCTTCATCTCGAATCCACTCAATAAAATAAAGACGCCGTGTACCACGGATTTCCCGATCATCATTAGCCAATCGTTGCCATTCAAAATCATGACCAAGCCCTTCGTGTGCTTCATGGGGCACTGGTTCACGATGAACATAATAAGAAAAGTAGTCCGGGACACCCAATGCATCGCTACCTAATCGAAAACTTGATTTTCTTGCTGACCAATATTTTTCAATATCTAAATTATCCTGAACCGTAAATATTTCCTCTTCTTCCAAAAATTTCATCAAATGATCTACCGCACCTCGAACATAATCATGATATTCTTTAGGTGATTTCACAGAATTCATTTTTGGCAAATCTCTATTCTGATTCTGTTCCAACTTCAAGAATGTGTATAAACGGTTATCTTCCATATGTACTGCGTTTACTATTTCATCCCAAGTATAAGGAACAAGATGAACATTTTTTAACCACCAGTTATAGTTTTCAATACCTAACCCGGCGGGTTCTGTCATAGAGTCTTGGTTCTTTATAAGCCATTGAAGATAATGTTCTACTGAATCTCTAGCTTTTTGTGCATGTAATACCAGTTTTGGATGGTATGTTTTGAGACGATCGACCAGATCATTTAGAAGCTGTACATCTTCTTTAGTGAAATGGATAGCTAGTCTAGCAAGATCGCCAGCAGCATTCGTAAGATTTTTTTGTGCTTGAGCGTAAATTTTTGGAACATTTTCTAATTTTGTTTTCAGTGTTTGAAAATCATTTTCTAATAATGGGAATGATTCAGGAGTAGGAAGCACTCCTTCAATAGAAAAATGATCTGTCATTCCAGGTCTGATACTGTAAAAACAAGGGTCACGAGACCATGGTTTCAGAATACGATGTTGAAATTCCAATCCGTTCATTTCTGCGCGTAGCAAATGATAATCTACTTGATATGGGATTGACCAACCAGTGGTGTCAATTTCAGACAGTTCATTTTGTAATACCTTCAAACCTCCATATTGCTCATTCATTGCTCTTTCTGTAAAATCAGGTATACCGTTAACTAATGTAGGATCTTGAAAATCTCGAAATTCCCTGAAAAGGATAATTAAATCCTGATAGTCATTGGTGGTTGTCGCTTTTTCGATTTTCCTTTCACAAGAAAGATTGACCATTGAAAACCCGATCAATTGGATACAAATAAAATAAAAAAACCAATTAATTTTGAAACTCATGTTATTCATTTCACAACTTCTGCTAACTCCAAGTTGTAATCCGGGTTAACAGTAAGAGGTACTCCTACAGCTGAAATATATTCTAACACGGACAACTGATACTGATTTAGAATGTTTTGTCTATTGCAGAGATTAATTAGCCAAATTTGATGTACATATTCATTGACTCCAGTAAGAAAATCATACCCATCATCCTCCAATTCATTCTGTTCTGAGATATCATAGGATCCATTATCAATATCTGCCTGTAAATAACTACCTAAAATAGAACCATGATCAAAATTAAATTCTGGATTAACGCGATTAATCGCCTCAGTAATTGTATGGAAACACTCCTCCCAAAGAGCATTATAGGTTTCAGGGCGCCACAGGGAAATATTTAATTCTGTAAGACTTAAACTACAATCTGATGAACTAAAAGACGGCATGTAAGGCCAGATATTGGATTTCATCGTCATGACATAATTTCCAAAAAATGATTGTATCTTAACTTCCTCCTCATTGGTAACGTCAGTATGATCAATAACAAAAGCAAGATGTTCTGCTAAAGAATTAACCAAGTATGGGTGGTCAACAGTGCCATCCTCGTTCTGATCTAGGAGACTTTCAAAGATGCGTACGGCCATTTCAAATATTTCTTTTCCTGTGTCAGACGGCAAATCAGTTATAAGAGGTGCTCTGTTTCCAGCGGCAATGTAAAAATCATCAATTCTTGCTACATGACTAAATGTTTTAGTTAAATAATCCCTCAAATTAGAAGGTCTACTTTTAATCCCATTACAAGAGAACAATACACAGAATATGAGAAAAAATACTCGAAACATAACTTATATCTTATTGATCAGCCCATTTCTTGTAAACATCTTGTGATGCTGTTCGAAATGGTTTAGGGTCAGGGTAAGTAATAATAACACCAAGCTCTTTTAGTTGTTCTAACCTGTTTTTACTTATATCCGTGTACAGTTCCCGTTCATAAAAGATAAGCTCACCCAATGTTTGATTAACAATATGTTGCAAATCCCTTGGTAATCCATCATAAAACACTTTACTCATAATTACTGGAGCTACAAGGCGTAGCTACCGTTACTTGATCAGTATAATTTCTTCATTTAGAGGCTGAATAAATTCAACCCCCTTATTGGTTATGATTTGAGGATTTGAAATATTAATGCACAGAGGATATCCACGTCTTTCAGCAATATTCATATGCACCATATATTCAAAAGCAAAAATATTGTTATTTTGAATTTTCAAATGCTGGTGATCTGTTCGAAAGGATCCCATAGAAGGTCCAACCTCTTTCATATTTCCAATAGCATGGTTATCAATAGAAAATCCTGCGACATCAGCACCCTTACCGGCTAGTGCTTTTTGCACGATTCTATAATCTTCATCTCCATCTCTTGTTCCATCTAAAAGATATTCATGAGAATCAATAAAAGGCGTATATAAATAGCCTGCATCTTCCATAAGTTTTACCATAGCTTCCATAGATTCACCAGCAGTCATACCAATTTTCATACCTTCCGCCATAATCCATTGACCTGCTATTGCTTTATCAAAAACTTTCTGAATAAAATCGGGAGCTTTTGTTTCCCCTTCCCTCAAAATATAACAATGAATTTTTGTATCTATATCAAAACCCATGTAGTTACCCAATTCATCGTTACCTATATTACTACCAACAAAAAAATCTCCAGGCTGAAGAACATAATCGGGGTTTCCATTGATCCACCTAACAGAGGGTGGAAAATCTTTTTCATGTTCACTTGGTCTGGTATTTGCGGAATAGTAAAGTCTGCCACCAGTATCTTTAATTGTCGTAACTCCTGGCACGATTTTAGATATATTTTGTAAACTAAGCTGACGAGCAAGTGCCAATACTTCGGTCTGTGCAGCAACTTCCCTACTCGTTCTTCTTACTATGAAATCTGTGATGACATCTTCCGCTGATACAATTCGCTTAGAATAAATAGGTCCTAAAATCCTTTCTAGTTTTAAATATGATGAATAGGAAATCCCATCGGCTGCAGGTAGATATTCGGAAAAATTTACTGCAATCCTCTTTGGATCACGTTCGGCAACAAAATCTGTTATTTCATCGTAGATTTCAGGAATTGTAAATCCCTGTCGAGGATCTGTATTATTATAATTATAATTATAAAAAGCTCGCCTCAAATGCCAGGATCCCTCTACATCAATATTTTCGACAGCACCTGGTGAGCCACCAAACATAGCCCGTTCGATCCTATCGCCAAGATCAGTAAATATCAAATAGCCAGAGAATGATCCAAAATACTGAGTCAATGGGTCTCCACCCCGGCTAACATGAATCCACATATCAACATCATTATCGCGCATAGATCCCGGTAGAACAAGGTCAAGTTTACCATTTCTCATAAGACGAAGTGCTTCTCTATCGGTCTCTACCGTCCGCTGTGGTAGGGGGTTAAAGTAATCTCCTCGTTGTTGTCCTATTAATTCTGGTACAGTAAATATTGTAGCGAATAAAAATATCACAGCTTTAAATATCATGACGTTTCCCCCTTTTTTGATTGAAAATGAATTCTTATTGTTTTTTTTCTTGTATAATGAATTTTTCATAAAAGATACCAAGTAATTTATACAATCATCGAAAAAAGTTCCATAAGAGCTATTTCCACCCCTTTCCATTTAAATTTTGGATATTAAGATGATGGTTTATTAAACAGAGATGCTGAGTCAGACTGAAACTAATAAGTTTTCGGATAATAATTGCTATTATCTGGATTAGTTTTTTAGGAATTTGTATTTCTTCTAGCTTCAAGAAGCTCCCGATGTGTTTGAATAACTTCTTTATGCTCATCACCGTCCCAAACTCTCTGTTCAGCAGCAGAAATGAAATGACCGATAAGCCCTTCGAACTCAGTATCTTCATCATCAATAACGGGAGGATGGAGTATTGAATCGGGGTAGCTACCCTTATCGGCTTCGATCTCAATATTAAAACTATAAGGTGTCCCACAGCGAAGATCAGCACCGGCAATGATCCTAATACCAGATGGCAATATTCCGGAAAGCTGCACATGGAGAGGAAAATCGCAGGTATCTTCTATACCACCTGTGAACGCTGAAAAGTCGACTAAAGGTTCACCGCGAGCGCCTGCTAACCAACGGGCCAGATCAAGTGCATGTACACCAAGTGTAAAGAAACTACCACCGGACATTTTATATTTTCTAGTCCATCCTTTATTAGCATCAAGTTCTTTCATTTCTAAATTGTACATACAGCTTATCTTTTTGACTCTATTAATGCGATCCCTAAGTTTTATAACTGTCGGATTCCATCTTAGACGGTATCCAACGTGAACTGGAATTTTTAATTTAGGAAGAACATCATCAAGTTCATTTAATTCTTTTTCCGTTATACAAATTGGTTTTTCAACATAAACTGGTTTGCCAGCAGAGACAGCCGCCAGACAGAATGATGTATGTAAATAATTCGGTACAGCAATAGTGACAGCGTCTACATTGGGAAACATATCATAAACAGAATTATAGACAGGTATGTCAATATCCAACACCTTCTTTTGAGATACAATTGCACTCACCTCCGCACCTAATTTTTTTATTTTCGAAAAATGTGTTTTAGCAATTTCACCCCAGCCAATTATCCCTACACGAAGTGCCAAAATTGATCCTATTTATTGTTTAAATAAATATTCATTAATTATTTTTATCTATAAAAGTCATTTTATATAGTACTGGTTGATAGTAAAATATATAAAGGAAATAAATATGAATACTCGACATAATTACCACGCTATTCTCTCGCTTTCCATTCTTCTTACATTTTGTGGAACTGAAACTGCTCAACCAATATCAAAAATTAAGTCAATAGAAGAAGACCAAACGATTATTGAGGTATATAACAATGAAATAAATAATCAGATTCGCAGAGAGAAATTTAATCTCATTATCCCATATGCAATGAGAAAGAATAATATTGATATGTGGATTCATATTATGAGAGATGCCATTTCTGATCTAAATATTCAAAAAGATAATCCTACCTATGAAAATGATCTCTTTGGGGTAGAAGACCTTGGTAGCTCATCAGGCGTTTTCGTGTTCACGGATCGTGGAGGAGATCGAATCGAACGAGCAGTTATTGGTCGTCGCTGGGGTGCGACGCAACGTCAAAGGACAGAGGATAAAAGTCATTTAATTGAAAAACTCGGAGTTTACGACATAATACATGATCCAATTTTTGTGGCGGAGCCACTGGCAAGTCCGAAAACAGAATATGATTTCCGCTTTAAGGGGTTAAAAAAGTTTGTTGAAGCCCGAGATCCAAAACAAATTGCGGTTAATTTTAGAGATGAACTGGGACCGTGGGAAACAACTAGAATGGTAAGGGATGGTATTTCCTATACTGATTACCGCCTCCTTGTCAAAGAGCTCGGAGAGAAATATGCCAGCAGATTAGTATCATCTGAATACGTGATAATGGATTACTGTATTTCTCCAGTTCCAAGCGAAGTTGAATTACTTAAAAAAATGCGTAAAGACGAACTTAAGCTTGTAAAGAAATCCTTTGCTGAAATCAAGCCGGGCATTACTCGAACGGACGAACTAGGTGAAACCGGAGATTACGAGGTTGATGTCGTCGATTTTCGGCGGATGAGCGCTGGACAATCCCAAAGGGGTCGTAGTTCAGGCTGGGAAAACGCAGTTGTCCAAGGAGGTGACATTATTGCGGCTCCAAGTCAAGGAATGTTCGCCTATGTACTCCGTAACGGAGAGACTAAACCACCTTCGGAAATCCAGAAACTCTGGAATGAATACCTTAAAATTGAAAAGATCCTAGCGGAAACAATAAAAGCGGGATTTACTGCTAGGGAAATCATTCAGAACTACAAGAAAAAATTTGCTGAAGTTGATGTTATTGTTGTTGAGCCCCAGATGCATATGGTACAACCAAAAAATAATTTCCCGGCATATTCGAAAGGCTATGATCCTAAAAAAACTCTACTTTCTATTGACTGTCATGGTAAGGGTAAAGGATCTTGCCATTGGAAGCACGATATATATCTTGGCCCTAGAATTGGTTCTTATGGCCCAGAATGGACTTACGATGTTCCCCTCGCGCCCAACCATCATTTTGTTCTGGAATATTTTTTCTATATGCCATCGCTTACAGCTAATAAAGATGAAGACCAATATTTGTTATTCTGGAATCATGAGCAAGCTATTGCTACAGAAAAAGGAGTTGAATATTTATCTACACCGCAAAAGGATCTTTATCTTATTAAATAATGGTACTATAACCGAATCGTTTGAGTAGTTAAAAAAGCAGCGAATCTAGTTGATTTGTTATTACGACACATCAAAGCAACCAATTGTGTGTATTCAAAAGATTTATTATATACAATTAAGCCATTAACATTTCGTATGAATTATTTTGCTCAGCGGTGAACCGACATTTGGTTCTAGGATACAAATAGTGAAATAGACATTGCCGGCAACTACTATCATTACTATTGGTGCGCTAATCTATGTGGCCATTCTGGTAGGCATCAGTATTTTCGCCAGTCGCAGCGTTCAAAACAGTGCCGATTTCATTGTTGCAGGAAGGCGGTTGCCGCTGGGTTTATGTGTCTTTACTGTATTCGCAACTTGGTTTGGCTCCGGCACCCTTATTGGGGCGGCCGGCGCTGCATATTCCGGTGGTTTTCGTGGTGTACTCGCTAATCCGTTTGGTTCCGCTTTATGTCTGTTGTTAGCCGGCGTTTTTTATGCCCGTGTTTTGCGGCGATTAAAACTATTGACCTTACCGGATCTATTCCATCTGCGCTTTGGTCGCTGGGCAGAGATTATTGCTGCACTGAGCATTATTCCAGCCTATATTGGGTGGGTTGGTTCAATTTTTGTCGCATTTGGTACGGTGCTCAATGTGGTCGCCGGGGTAGATTTCCAGACCGCAATATTTATATGTGCCCTTATCACAATTGGTTATACCGTCTGGGGCGGTATGTGGGCAGTATCCTTAACGGATTTCTTCCAGGCAATCATCATTATCGCAGGTCTCTTAGTGCTATTTCCTATAGTAATAAACGATATCGGTGGTTTGCAGAATTTGATCCAGCAAGCACCACCGGGTCATTTTCAGTTGGCACCAGAATCAACTTTCTATGGTTGGATTATGTTCATGCAGGGCTTGCTGGTGATCGGCCTCGGCAACATTGCCTCCCAGGATTTATTGCAAAGAGTGTTCAGCGCTAGAGATGAGTACGTTGCACAGTGGAGTATGTATATCAGTTCGTTTTTTTATCTGACCATCGCAATGATTCCCGTACTCATTGGAATTGCTGCCACAGTGGTGTTACCGGATATTGCCAATCCTGCGTTTGTACTTCCGGAAATGGGAAAATTATATTTACCCCCACTTGCGATGGCGCTTTTTACCGGCGCAATGATTTCCGCACTAATGAGCTCTGCTGACGGTGGAATGTTGGCACCTGCCTGCATCTTTTCTGAAAATATTATGCGACCACTCAAATCGAATATTACTAAATCCTCTGATTTGAACGTAACCAGGTGGACCGTCGTTGTGGTTGGAATATTGGGGCTGCTAACCGCACTTTATTTTCAAAATGTCTATCAACTTATGATCAAGTCGTTCTCGATACTGATGGTGGGTATTTTTGTTCCCATGACCGCAGCAATTTACTGGAAAAAGGCGAATCAAGTTGGCGCAGTTGCCAGTGCCTTGGGCGGTCTGTTGAGCTGGCTCTTTTTTGAATACCTAAATCATGTTGGATCCACTATTCAATTGCCTTCTGAACTGATGGCGGCCTTCGTTGGTCTGGTTCTGCAGATAGGAATGACTTTGCTGTCGCAGAGTTTCAACCCACCCAAAACCTTGTCTGATATTGATGGGAACGCTATTGTAATGAGTGACTTCTTGGGTATTTTATCTTTGCCAAGTCCAGTACGTCGAATTCATTCTGGAGAATGATAATGAATGCTATAAACTCCGTATTTGTAAGATTTTACATGTTTCTCATTGCGGCCACATTGTTTTTCCTGCCACTCGTCTATGCTGCAGAAGGAGACCCGCGTCTGGTTCATCTTGTTACGCGCTTCTACCAACCTTCTGGGGATGAAATTGAACTTATCGATGGCAAGAGTCATACTGCCTTCGAAGCTCGGGCTAAAAGAACTGATCAATTTCTACAGGCTCTTTCAAAAATAGACAGATCGTCACTTGGGACTGCGGATCGTATTGATTACGACTATTTCTACGCCCAACTCGACAATAGTATGCAAAAATTACGGGACATTAAAATCTGGAAAAAACGCCCATCCGATTACATTCCATTCAATGACTTTTTTGCGGCCAGCCTTGACCAGGTAGTGCCATGGGAAAAACGCTACACGGCCATGATTAGCGCTTTGACTTCGGATCTGCATGATTTTAAATATGGCAAAGAGAATCTGGTAGGCCCACCACCACTATGGATAGAGAGGGCAGTGACATTGGCCAATAATACATTGAGTTTTCTTGATACAGAAATGCTTGACATTATTGCGCGGGCACCAAACGAAATATTGGGTGGAAAAATGCAGCAAGCCGCAGATGCCTATCGGCATCAACTACAAGAATTCAGGACATTTCTTGTGGAAGACCTAAAACCAGGCAAGATTGGCGAATTGGCTGTTGGAAAGCAGGGATATGAACGCCTGCTACGCAATCATTTCCTGAACTACTCTGTAGATGAGCTGGTGACAATAGGCACAAAACTATACAAAGAAACGGAACAATTGATGCAACATACTGCTGCACAGATCGACTCCAATAAGACCTGGCAACAGTTGATTGAAGAAAATCGAATGGACCACATGGATCCATGGAATCTTTATACCGATCTCGCGCGAGAAGCGGCCCGAGCAAAAGTTCTGGTCTATAAAGAAATTGTGTCTGTGCCGGATGGCGTTATTGAGGAATACCGCTACGTGCGGCGTGCCCATCCTGAAACGATTCCTCGCGGTGCTTCAGGCATTGGACCGTTTGGCTTTACGCATAACGATAGGTATGTTGGCTATTATTCGCTACCATCGATCGACCAGTACAACACATGGCCACGAAAATCAGAGTTTCTTCAAGACTGGAGTAGGGCTTGGTATATCGCGCAGCAAATTCCTCATGAAGTTTACCCAGGTCACCACTTTGCAATTTTTATGACCGGAAAAAACCAACGACCAGCAAGGCAGTTGGCGGGTTCAGCACCCTACACAGATGTCAGTTCTACAATGAGTGAGGGCTGGGCGGTTTACGCAGAAGAGTTGATGTACAATCACGGGTATCTGAATGATGAGCCACGATTATTCCTCGGGCATCTTCAGCACAGACTTTGGCGTATTGCCAGGATAATTCTCGATCCGCAGTTTCATACAGGTCTTATCAACTATGAATACATGGTGGATTTTTTTGAAGGTACCGGCACATCTCGAGGCCAGGCACATGTAGAGGCGACCCAGATCACTAATATCCCCGCGCACGATGTTGGTTACTACATGGGGGTGGTCGAAATTAAGGCACTCAAAGAGGAGTATCGAGACATTCTGGGATCCGACCAATTCGACTCCAAAGAATTTAACACCACTTTGTTGTTAAAAGGAAACGTGCCGATCGCACTCATTCGCCCTGAGATGCTGGAGCATGCACGCTCACTTGCTGGTAAAAACTAAAAGGTCCTAGACGGGAAGTCAGGGTAAATATTGACCAGAATACATGGCGGCGCCGGAGTTTTCGGCGTGGTCGGTGAACGTCAGTTGACGCTGGTTCGAACCATCCGCATCCATAACATAAATTTCGAAGTTTCCATCCCGATTAGAGTCGAAAACAATTTTTGATCCATCGCTTGACCAGGCAGGTGAACCGCTGGCATAACGAAGGTCTGTCAAAATTTGCTTTTCCTTAGTGATTATATTGACAACTGCAATCCCAAGACTATTACCAATATAACTTTGGTAAACGATTTGCCTTCCATGCGGCGCTATTGAAGGGTTCTCATCGTTGGTTTGGGTGCCCGTTATTTCCTGCACTGCCCTGCCGTCCGATGCCATTGTGAATAAACCAAAATTATAATTCCACTCTTCAACACTGCGGTCACCTTTTCGTACATCATTGCGATCAGATTGGAATGCCAAAGTTTTGCCATCTGCAGACCAGCTTGGTGTTTCGTCTGTTGCCAGATGATGGGTTAAATTTCGTGGCTTGCTCCCATCAGATTTGATCACAAATATTTCGGTATTGCCGTTAATCTCAGCAAAAAATGTAATGTGACATCCATCGAAAGACCATTTTGGGTAGCGACCATTTTCAGTATTCGGTATGCGTTTGGCATCCGAACCATCGGCCTTCATTATAAAAATTGCCTCTGTACCCTCGCGATCGGACTGAAACACGATTAATTGACCATCTGGAGACCAAGAGGGAAAACCGTCATAGCTGTCATTGAACGTCAATCTCGTTTCTTCAACACCGGACAGCTCGATGCGATAAATTTCGCTATTGCCATCTCGGTCTGAGTGAAAAATGATCCGTTCATCCGACGGATTTGCTGAAACAGGCCCGCTTAAACAGGCTATGAGAAATGTTATTGCCAGCAGACTTGCACGCCCAGTAAGAATTTCCCTCGCCGGACTCCCGGAAAAGTTATGGAAAAACATAAACTGTTTTCACGGTTATATAGAATTCTGCTGCATAACTTCCTTGCTCAGGCGATCCATAGCTCGAACCTTTTGTACCACCCGCCAACAAAGTGACCCCCTCGTGATGGGCTATACGAATGCAATCAAGATCCTGGTCCAATCTGCGTGCCTGCGAGAAGTGCATCATTAACACGAAGTGCTTCCGTTTCGGTTTTGAGAGGTGCCAAATAAATAAGTTCAAGTATATCTATTTAATATCTTTGTGGTTTGACTTTATTCCTGTCATCTGCCAGCGTACTAACTCTACAGGAATATTTCCAGCATCATTAAACGCTTTGAAAAAATCCTTCATCACAAAGGGTTTTTCCTGTTCTTCCAATTGCTCAGACCATTCTGCAAGGAGTCTCTCGATCAAATATTTACCAGTGATATAGCTAGTGCCATACCCGGGCTGGCGCAGGTAAAAGTGCTGTTCAAACTGTAATAGATGCGGTTCCCGTTTCATCCAGCCCCGTGGCGTCCATTTTACATGCACCTGGCTTGCTTCAGCCATGGTCATTTCGTTGGCATGGGCATACAGGGACCCTAACCCGCGGGCTGCGCGCTGGGCGATCATGATCCAAACAATCTCTCTGGATCGGGGACTGTCTTCATACAACCCGGCATGCATGAACATTTCTTCCACACTTGTTGCGATCCCCTCATTTTTGGAATCAAAAATATTATAGAGCAAAGGACCGCGTCGGATGGGACTTTCGTGTGGCTCATCCCGTACCTGAGCTAGATCGAACCAATGAATAAAATGGGAATAAAGGGGTACAGGATCATAATGCATACCGATGGAAAAGAAATTGCGCTCATCTTCAGGTACAAATTGTCCCATATGTTCCCTCAATGCGGGTTCCATGTTTGATTTTATGATCATGATTTCTTTTTCTTTTAAAAAATTCATGAAGCGCTGGACTCCCTGCTCTTTGAGCTGGGCAAAATCTTCCGGTGTATTGGCAGCTGACATAGGCGGCAGATCTTTATTACGCTGTTCTTCCAACTTTAAGGAAGACCAGGCTCGATCCAATTCCCGCTGAAGCAGTTGTACTTCCTCTTCCCAGGTAAAGGGCAATAGATGGACATTTTTCTGATACCATGTATATTGTTCTTTACCAATCCCGGAGGATCCGGTCTTACCAGTAGCCTGCTCTTCCAGCCAGGCGATAAAATATTTTGTGGCATCCTGGGCGTTATCCAATGCGCCTAATAGTCCAGATTTAACTTTTGATCCTTCTAACCCCTCGGTGATCTGATCCAGGTCGCGAGCTTGTTGTTTGAAATTCTCAATTCCGGCTACCCACAAGTCCCGGGCATTTCCTGTGAGGTTACCCCGGGCCTGTTCGAGGAATGTGGGAATAACTTCTAGGTCGTCTGTTAAGCGCTTTTCTTCATCATGAGTCAGAGGGAATTGGTAGGTCCATAATTCCAGTGTTGCGTGGTTTGTGGGCCCTTCATGAGCCGGGACATCGCTTTGGAGCATCCAAACCGTCTGGTAATAGGCTGGGTCCCGTACCCAGGGCTGCAGCACTCGATAGTTAAAGTCATAGCCATTCATCTCCGCTCTTACGATATGCCAATCCACCTGGTAGGGAATGGGCCAATCATCAATTTCGATCTGGGTCAGTCGCTTTTCGAGATCCTTAAAAGCCTGGTGTTCTTTATTAAAGCGGTCCGCTGTGTAATCCGGCGCTCCATTAAGTAGCGTGGGGTTTTCAAAGTCCCGCCAGTCCTTGAATAAATCTAACAGGGCCGGGTATTCAGCGGGTAGAGGGTAATTGTACTGCGCATCCATTGAATTGGTTATCATTAATAAAAGGAAGATTATTAATAATATTCTTTTCATTGTCCAAATTTATTATTTTAACCAGCCATTAATGTTTCATTATGGTTGAATCTCTAAAAGACTCAATTTACCCAGTAACAAATTTGCAATGCACCTGATATGAATTTCTGCTGAAGGTAGAAGCTTTACATTATCCATATCATTTTGTTTTACAAGAAGCTCTATTTCTGTACAACCCAAAATACAGGCGTTGGTATTATTACTAATTAATTTTTTTATAATATTGACAATACATTTTCTTGAATCATCTTTAAAAATATTATAAGATAATTCATTACAAATGATATCATAAATTTTAATTCTATCTTCAACACTATCAGGAACGATGGTCTTAATACCATGAAGTTCTAAACGTGAAATTAGGTAATTTTCTTCCATTGTTGGTTTAGTCCCCACAAGACCAACATTACCATAAGATTTTTTTTTAAACTCCCTAGCTATACAATCTGCAATATGAATTATGTTTAATGTTGGGTACTTCTGCTTAACATCTTCATAACATATATGTCCAGTATTCGAGGCGATTGCAAGATAATTGCAGCCAGAATCAACCAATTTTTTTACCCCTTCCATCAAATGATTCGAGACCTTATCAAATTGGCGTTTTTCAAGAAGATGCACATATTTGTCACAATCTACTGATGCAAAAACCAGGTTCGGGTTAGGAGATAGAGAATATATCGGATTTCTAATTCGCATGAAGTATTCATTAATACGCTTATAATAATCCAATCCAGTTACGTATGATATACCAGTTAGAACACCTAAGTGAATATTATCTGCCATTTTTTCCAATTTTTATTTATTTAGCTAACAAAATTCAACCCAATTACCCTTGTTACTTTTTACATATTTATCATAGATAAAAAAAGCAGTAGCAATATCTTCCACTGCTAAGCCTAACGATTTAAAAAGAGTTATATCATTAACATTATTTCTTCCTTTTTTTTGCTTTGTTAATATTTCTCCCAGTGTTCCAATAATATGATTATCATCAATTGTACCTTCTTGTTTCGCCATTAGAAAATCACCTGATTCATTAATAGTAGATTCTATTTTATCAACGTAAAGTTTAGATAATTTGATAGCAAATCCATCTAATTCTCTTGTATTGCGAACGCTTGAGCCTACTGCATTGATATGTACACCTTGCATTAAATACTTTCCTTGTAAAATGGGTTCTACCGCTGCCGTCGTTGTGCAAATAATATCTGCATTATAGATGGCCTCATTTACTGTATCAAAAGGACGAAAGGGAATAGCATATTTTTTTCTTTGTTCTTCAACAAGTTTTTTTGCGTTTTTTTTATTTTTACTCCATACCCTTATCTCTTCAAGATTTAGTATTGTAGTCATGGCCTCAATATGTGTTTTTGCTTGAATCCCTGAACCCAAAATTGCCAAAATTTTACTATTCTTTTTCGCTAATATTCTTGTTGCAAGTCCACTGACAGCAGCCGTACGAATTGCAGTAATTTGACCTGCATCCATAATTGCGAGAGGTGTACCGTTAAGTGCATTAAATAACGTAACCGATCCTTGATGAGATTCTAGTCCAATATTCGCATTTTCTGGATAAACGCTCACTGATTTAATACCCATAATATCCTGTTTATTCAAATATCCCGGCATCATACTTAGTAATCCATTTTCACCTGGAATTAGCATAGAACTTCTTAGAGGATTAAAAGCTTGGTCTTCTTCAAACTGTATAAATATATTTTCCATTACAGTAATACATTCTTCCATAGTTATAGAATCCATTATCTCTCGTTTATTTACTATCAGTACTTTCAAAATATTAAAGATATATGAATATATAAGTACTAATAGTTAGGTAAGACTCAGAAAAAGTAATTTTTATTAATTATTAACTGGATCCGCCAAACCTCTTGTAAATCCCGCTTGATTTTCAGCATCACCTAGATAACCCTTTTTTAAATTCTTTTTCCCATAATAGTCCCAATAAGTTGCAGTGCCTTGTGGATGTGTAAGATCTACTGACACACCATCCTTGAAGACCATTTCAATATTCCTAATATTAGAAATATTTTCTAATGGATTATCTTTTATAATTACCAAATCTGCTAACTTATTTTCTTCTACTGTGCCAAGTTTATCTAACACACCACACATTTCAGCAGGATTCCGGGTCGCTGCGATCAAAGCATCCATTTCACTTACTCCAGAAAGAACAAATTGTTCAATTTCCAAAATTCCAATTTCTCCAATGGGTGTTGAATCAGATGCAATTACTACTTTTACACCAGACTTAATCGCCTTTTTTAACGCATTTCTTTGGTATTCTGCGTGTACTTGGGATCGTTCATCTGCATACGCAACTAATACTCTACCATTAACAACTTCTTCATCTTCGGCGAATCCTAGTCTTGCCAACCTTGCTTCACGTTCTTTAATATATGCATCACTAAGGTTACAGATAATTGTAGGGCTATAATAGACACCTTTTTCAGCCATAAGCTTGATGGTTTTATCTGTCAAACCATATCCATGCTCAATACAATCAACTCCCGCTAAAACAGATCGATAGGTTGCCGGTTCTCTCGAATGACTTGTGATTTTCCTACCTAAGCTATGTGTAGTTTCAATGGCGGCTTCAAGTTCATCAGGCAATAATTCCACATCTACAATTTTTATCCAATCAACGCCGTTTTGAATTCTTTGACGAACTGCTTTTCTGATTTCAGGAACACCATCAGAACCAAATTCTACATCTCCACGGTGACCGCCCGTAGCTGTTACAGGTTCTCCACTGGCAAAAATACGGGGACCCATAAAATAGCCCTGATTAAATGCATCTCGCCAAGCAATATCAATATAATCTCTTTCACCAACGGAGCGAATGCTAGTAAAACCATGTCTGATCCCATCCATCGCATTTAATCCAGCACGTATGGTTGCAGATGCTGTGGATTCATTATCTTGAACATGATTTGGATCAGGTAGTAGCCCCGAAAGATGCATATGCATATTCCAGAACCCAGGTAAAACATAACTCCCACCAAGGTCTATTACTTTGGAATTTTTATCGTTATCCACTGATTTATATTTCCCTCGTTTAATTTCTGAAATTCTATTTCCTTTAATTGTGATAGTCATATTTTTCATCAATTTTGAACCACTACAACTGATGATATTGCAGTTCGTCAATACAGTTTTAATTTGCTTGTTTAGACTGTTTGCCCCTGCTTCAGTCCTTAATGGAAAAATCGTAAAAATTACGATAGTTATTAAATGAGAATATTTTCTTAATGGAGACATAATACAAACTCCTTTTTGACTATGATTGGTTAAATGAAACTTGATATTTGGGAAGGATAATATCTTTAATGCATATATTGACCTCCATTTGCGTAAAAATTTGTTCCGGTGCTGAATTTTGCATCGATCATGCACTGTACCATATGGATTATATCCTCAAATTCACCTAATCTTCCCATTGGTAGGGTTGCTAATTCTTTTTTTAGTCCGTCATCAGTTTCCAGGTAATAGCGGTCCATGACCTCTCTTGTTTTTACAGATCCTGGAACAAGACAATTAACCCTGATGCGCGGTGCAAGTTCAAGTGCCATACATTTTGTCAACGCAAAAATTGCACCTTTAGCACTACAGAAGTTTGCACCATTCTTGCGACCAATCTGTCCACAGGCAGCACCAATATTAATTATTAATCCCTCGCGGTCAGGATTATGGGCAACATACTCTTGTCCACATATAAAATGTCCCTTTAAATGGGCTGCAATTACACTGTCCCACATTTCATCTGTAATTTCACTAAAAGGAGCATCTCTATTAATTCCCGCAAAATTCATTAATATATCTACTCGACCAAACTTATCAATTGCACCATCAAACATTCCTTTTACTTGCTCTCGTTCTGCAACATCCGCCTGAACTGCAAATACCTTATCTACATTCTCTAATTCAGAACTATTCTTATACAATTGTTCCAAATCCTTATCGAAAAAGTAGTTAAGCACCAACCTGAATCCTTTGGATACAAAATATTTGGCCAATTCCGATCCAAGACCGGTAGATCCACCGGTGATAACGATTACTCTTTCTTCATTCATAATAATAATCTCCAATTACGCATTTTAATTCATGTTTATTTTATATGCTTCAAGGGCATCTTCATCGATTTCAACACCAAAACCAGGGCCGGTAGGTACATCTAGACATCCATCAATGGCCTTTAACGGTTTTTTCAATATTGAACCGTCCACTTGTGTCAACTCGGTAAATTCACTAGCAAGGGGATGAATTCGCATTGATGCAACTAAGTGAATTTTTGCTACCGCAGAAATACCAGGTTCTAGCTCAGTACCAGCAATGCAGGGCAATCCTAGCGCTTCAGCCACATATTCCACCTTTTTCCCCTGATGAAGCCCACATGTTTTTGCAATCTTTAGATTCAGTAGGTCACAGGCATTATAGTCATGAAGTTTTACCGCATCTTGGGGTGTCCAAACACTTTCATCCGCCATTAAGGGTATACCAATATTATTTTTTATATGGGCCATGCCATTATAATCCCAGGCTGGAATGGGCTGTTCCAAAAGCTGTAGGTGGCAATCCTCAACTGCTCGCATAATATTTATGGTACTGATAGTGTCCCAGGCGGCATTCGGGTCTAATCTTAATGGTATATCAGGGCCTACAGCTTCACGTACTGCTTTAATTCGAGCAATATCCAGTTCTTTTTCATTGGAACCCTTAATTTTTATAACCTTGATACCCATACCTAAGACCTTTTCAGCACTTTCAGCCATTACACTTGGTGTATCAATACCAATTTCACTGGCAACTGGTACCTTATCTCGGAATTTCCCACCCAGCAATTGGAATACTGGTACATTCAAAGCTTTACCAACAAGATCATGCAGTGCAAGATCGATACCTTCTTTCACACAGGTAATTCTTGCTAATTCCTGATCGAGGATTTTCATAATTCTGTTTATATTGAATGGGTCTTCTCCAATAATCTTTGGAGCAGCATAATTCATTATCATAGCATGTATAGATTCATAGGATTCACCATAGAATTCAGGTTCCCAAGCACATGCTTCTCCTAGACCAATAACACCATCATCGGTATATAGTTTTATTAAAACAGCATTTGAATGAGTAAAAGATGTATATGCATCTGCAAAACCTTTAACAGGTATGCCGTATGGTATTGATTCTACTTTTTCTATTCTCATGACGGTCCAACTCCATGTATAACTGTTTTCATCCAGTCTGCGGTATTATGAAAATTGGCTACTACACTACCTGGCGGCACCAATTCATCACACGATTTTCTGGTTTCTTCATCTAGTTCCATTTCAAGTATAGGTAATAATGGTTCTAATTGTTTTAATGTCCTGGGCCCTATAAGCGGTGCAGTTATACCTGGTTGATCTTTGCACCAGAGGATGGCCAATTGTGCTGGTGTTAGATCAAGTTCTCTGGCAATCGCAGAAAAAGCCCTCCCAACCTCAATTCCTTTCTCTGTAACTCTATCAGCGTAGAAGCCACCTCTTAGTGCAGCCCGAGATCCTTTTGGGTATTTATCAGAATCATCATATCGACCTGCTAGAACACCCATCGCCATTGGCGCCCATGTAATAATACCAATACGATATTTTTCACATACTGGTATCAATTCATTTTCAATTCTCCTATCCAGAAGATTATAAGGGGGTTGTTCTGATACGAAACGGACATAACCCTTCATCTCACTTATTAGTACCGCTTCTAAAACGGCCCACGCTGGATGGGTTGAGCAACCTATATATCTCACCTTTCCTTGTGTCACAAGATCATCTAGAGCTCTAAGTGTTTCATCTATTGGTATATCAGGAGATTGACGATGTAATTGATATAAATCAATATAGTCGGTTTGCAATCTTTTTAATGAATTCTCACAAGCCCTTATAATATTAAGCCTTGTGTGACCATGCTGATTTGGCCCTAACGTAGGGTCATATTCTTCAAGAGTGAATCCTGGTCTTCTTTGACCATGATCAACCTTGGTCGCAATCAATACATTACCTCTTTGACCACTCTCTTTCAATATTTTACCAATAATTCTTTCACCTTCTCCATCTGCATAAACATCACCCGTATCTATGAGGTTAATACCAGAATTAATTGCTTTAATTAATATATTTTCACACTCTTTTGCAGGCGTTGGGTCCATAAAATTATCTGTTCCAAGTGCAAGACTTGAAACTTGTATACCTGTTCTACCTAATGTACGATATTCCATTACATACTCCTGATCTCTATTTATATAACTATCTTTTGTAGAATAATATTCATGAAAACATTTAAATGAATCCTAATAAACGAGGTAAAAACAAAGTTATTTGAGGAAACATCGTAATTATTACTAGAGTAAGAACCAAAAATACCAAAAAAGGTAACAATGGTTTCACAACTGAGCCAATCGGTATCTTGCTGATGCCACAGGCAACAAAAAGACAAATGCCAACTGGAGGTGTAATCATTCCAATGCCAACATTTGCTGCCACCAAAATTCCCAAGTGAATAGGTTCCATCCCCAGCGATACCGCTACCGGTACAAAGATAGGCATTAAAACAATAATTGCTGGTAAAGCATCCATGATCATCCCGAGCATCAGAAATACAATGTGAACAAGAATGATAAATAATATCCAATTATCTGCATACGTAACTATAAATTGTGCGATAGCATGCGGAATCCTATCGAAAGTTAAGATAAATGAAAACATAGAAGCTGTAGCAAGAACCAATAGCACTACACCAGATAAAGCAGCTGTGTTTAACAATACTGTGGGTAAATCTTCCATTTTTAGTTCTTTATATATAAAAAATGAGACAATAAAACCATACACTACTGCCACTGATGCTGCTTCAGTAGGGGTAAAAATACCTCCATAAATACCTCCAAGAATGATTATTATCATTAGGATAGGTAAAATCCCATCCTTTAAAACGCGAATATTGTCTAATAATGATCTTTTCTCTGCTAATGGTAGATTCATTTTTCTCGAGAAATAATACGCCATTATCATTATGGCAACCCCATTCACAATTGCTGGGAATATTCCTGCAGCAAATAGTCCCCCTATTGATATGTTAGCAATAACTCCAATAATTATAAGATCAATCGCAGGTGGTACCAGTGTAGAGACACCACCAGCAGCAGCCAAAACAGCGGTTGCGAACTCGGGAGGATATTTAAGTCTCTTCATAGCTGGTATTGCTACAGACCCTATAGCTGCTGTATTCGCGCTTGGGGATCCAGAAATACCAGAAATAAGTAAGGCAGAAAAAATTACTACTATAGCTAGGCCACCATAGATTCGGCCAACAAATATCAATGCCATTGAAATAATCCTTTTCGCAATTCCTCCGCTTGACATCAACTGACCTGCCATTACAAATAGTGGAATTGCAAGCAGCGGAAATGAATCAAGACCGTATAAAAATTTCTGCGGCATCATTATTAATACATCGGGAGATACATACAACATACCGATAAATGTAGCTATTCCGAGCGACATACCAACAGGCACTGAAATAACCATTGAAAAAATCAATGTAAATGCAACTATCCAGCCCATATTTAGGATTTACTATTTCGAGTAGTCATTTTTATAAAATCCTGAACAATATAATAGATCATAAGGATTCCGCCAAAAATCGAAGAAGAATAGGGTACAGACATTGATAACCCGGTACCAGGACCAAATTGGTCAATTACACTCAATGTATATTCAAACGATTTCCATACAAAAATTGATAAAAATAAGAGCATCAGGACGTTAACGGTTTTGTAAATTACATTACGGTATCTTTTCTGAACTCGATCTACTAAAAATGTTAATGCAAAATGTGATTTTGTTTTAAATGCATATGCGATTGAAAGAGCGGCTAGCCACAAGAAAATATATCTAGCCAATTCTTCAGTCCAAGCAAGCGAAAACTGAAAAACATATCGAAATAATACCTGAACAAAAGTTATTATAACAATTGAGACCAGTAGAGAACATAAAATAAGTTCTAATGGCTGTAAACTAATTTTATTTTTTGAATTCATTCTTGAGACACACTAATAAAATATTATTATTTTTTAGATGATACTATTTGATCGATCAATGACATGCCGCCAACTCTCTCTGCGTTTTTTGCGTACACTATTTGAGCTTTTTCCCTAAATAAATTTTTATCGATGGTATTGAAAACTAGTCCTTTTTTTTGTAATTCGATTAATGCTTCCCGCGTCTTTGATTCCATTGCATTTCGTTGGGTCTTAATTGATTCCTGACCAGCTTTTAGTAATGCCATTTGCACATCTTCAGGTAATTTTTTGAACTGCTTTTTACTAAATATAAGTGCCACGGATAAATATAGATGTTCTGTATATGAAACATATTTGGTGACTTCATAAAATTTTTCAACTAATAAATCTATATGATCACATTCTGCCCCATCTAAAACTCCCTGCTGGATAGCGGAATAAAGTTCGCCAAAGGACATATTTGTTGCTTGAGCACCGAATGCATTAAAAGTGTCTAATACTATTGAGCTCCCAATAACGCGAATCTTCATGCCCTCGAGATCTTTGGGGGTATAAATAGGTTTTTCAGAATTCCATGTATTTCGAATACCTGAAAACCACCAGCCCAATACAATACAATCAAGCTTCTTTTCAATTTTTTTAGTTATTTCATCGCCAATTGGGCCATCCAATACTTCATAAAAATGACCCAAATTATCAAACACGAATGGTAGGTTGAATAAATCAACTTCAGGTACGAATCTACTTAAACTACCGCTACTCGCCGGTGTAGATCCTATAACACCTAATTTAACCATTTCAATTGCTTCTTCCTCACTTGCGATTTGGCTGGAAGGAAAAATCTCTAATTTTGCACGTCCATTGGTTTCTTTTTCCAAGATCTCAGACATTTTTTCAAAACCTGTTTGGTGAGGGTGCTGATGGCTACCATTGTGGGAAACTTTTATAACAATCTTTTCATTATTCTCGGACCAACAACCAAAAAGAATAACTGTAAAATAAATAACAAAAAATAATTTTAATAATTTGCGTAATATAGACGGCATTAATATGCTCCCTTAATTAATTCTTCCTCACGCGGAACATAATTTATCATTTCAAATTTTGGTTTAGAAATATTCTGTGTTTTTAAAGAAATAATTATAAATAAGAACAATATTATTATAGGGGTTAAAAGCGTGTCTAAGCCACTCAATGAATCCGGAATTATCAAAAACAAGATTAAGCGTAATATTGCCCCAAAGATTATAGAAGTAATAGCTGCTATAGTATTGGCCTTTTTCCAATATATGCCAAGCAGAAGGGGTACAAAACAACCTGCAAGTACAATATCAAAAGCGAGTATTAATAAAATACCCGGTTTAGGGTGGTAATAAGCAATTGTACTGGCCAAGACCATAGTTGGTATCGCGATTAATCTTGCAAGGTGTAAAATTTTTTTGTTGTTTTTAATACCGCTAGAATACTTCTGAATTAAGTTACGTGTTATAATGTTGGATAAGTCTAAAATAACGCCTGCGGCAGTAGACATACTGGCGCCAATAATACCTAAAATAAGGAAGATTCCAATCATTTCCGGCATATTATTTAAAGCAATATCGACTAGCAGATCCTTATTTGCCAGTTTATCAAAATGAAAAGCATATAATCCTATTATTGCGGTTGGTAGACCAACCAATAATGTAAGAACACCACCAAGGTAACATCCTTTTTGAGCAGACTGGGGAGATTTTGATGATATGACCCTTTGAATAAAATCAATTGCAACAATATCACCTAAGGCCATAGAAACAATGGCTGCCCAATTAGCTAATGATCCATTCTTGATTTTAAACAGCCCATCTAAATTTTTATATGTATCTGGTACTTCAGCCATCATTTTTGCCCAGCCAAATTCAGTGGTTAACCAAAAGAATGATAATAAAATACCAATAATAAATACAAATACCTGAAAAACACTTGTGGAAACCGAAGCAATGAATCCTCCGGTTGTAGCATACAGTAATATGATGGTTGATATGAAAATAAGCATGTATAGATAAGAAAAATTGAATATCAAGCTAAATAATAAACCCAGTCCAGCCAGGTTTCCTGCAATTAATATTATATTACTAAATAGCATACTAATGGATGCAGCTGTTTCCGTATGTTTATCGTATCGCCGATTATAAAAATCAGGTAAAGTCATTAAATTCATTTTATGTATAGGTCTAGCAAAAAAGAAACCCGTGATGAATAAACAAATACCTAGCCCTATTGGTATGGATGCTCCTGACCAAAATCCAGCCTCATAACTCATAGCTGCACTACCCATTGACCCATTTGCATCAAATGCCTGAGCACACAGTGTTATACCAATAACCCAGGCGGGCATTGTTGCACCCGCTTTATAGTAGTTTATTGCCCTGCCTTTTATTCTAAAAAAAGACCAGAATCCAATCAGGACTGTAATCCCTACAAATGTTATAACTGCTAATTGGATTAGTGACATTAATAGTTCAAGTAATATAATTTATTCAAAGGGTAATATATTATTAATATATCAATTATGGTGATTAAATAAAGGATTTACTTTTAACTATTAGTTATTTTTTCGAGGAAGTAATTCATCACGCATTGCAGTGTGATAGACAAAGGTCGCAATTATTGCAGCATTTTTCTTTAAGCTGTCTTTTGTCACTAAATCAATAATGTCAAAATTAGTATG
>Ga0187827_10001886_pt1 | contig 29607 bp, 28 predicted proteins | sample ETNtaG_39_FD_167969 | JGI IMG/M metagenome (GOLD analysis project Ga0187827, IMG submission 167969) | Marine microbial and viral communities from oxygen minimum zone, Eastern Pacific Ocean - ETNP2014_SV_150_PacBio MetaG (Illumina Assembly) | ecosystem: Environmental > Aquatic > Marine > Hypoxic...
CCGTGTTGATCGACAGCAACGTCACTTGGCTTGTTCAGTTCTCCTGTACCATTACCTGGTGTTCCAAGCACTTGGAGCAATTCTCCGTCCCGGCTGAAACGCTTCACTGCATTGTTAAGCCAATCTGCCACGAGAACGGTCTGATTCACGGGATCGATCGTGATTCCCCACGGATAATTCAATTGTCCGGGGGTGGTTCCAAATTCACCCCATCCGTCTATGTATTCGCCCTGGCGGGTGAAGCGTTGAACTCTATGGTTTTGGCAATTAACTATCCATAAGTTTTTATCTTCGTCTAACGTTATTCCAGAGGGTGAGTAGAGTTGGCCGGGGTTTATCCCTTCCTCTCCCCACCATCCTATTGTTTCCCCTGATGTGCTGAGCATTAGAATTGCATTTGCATGCTCATCCGTCGAATATAGGATGCCTTCATCGTCGATTGCACACATGACCGGGGAAGGAAACTTCTCTTTTCCCCTGGGTTCCGGCTCCCCATCGATTCTCGGGAATATGAAATCCCCGTATTCGTCATCCATTGTGACCGTCACGTACCGGTTGCGAGGCACACCGTTAACATTTTCCCAGCGATTCAGAACGTATAGCCAGTCATCATTCCCTATAGAAACATCCAAAGGACCGTAAAAGCCATCGACGGGCAATCGCTGTCCGAGGCAGAATTGATACTTATGTCCCATCCTCAGGAGGGTGGGATATTTCCCTGTAGTTACTTCGTACTTTGTTGGCGTACTCATTATTTGCCATCTTCCTGGTTTATCGGATGAATACCTTTTCAAACTGATCGAAAGTGCCATTAACAATGGGGCTTGGGTTCAATTTGAGCCATTGTTCTAGAACGGTTGAATAGATGGATCTGAAATCATGGCTGAATTGCATATCCCCGTCGAGTTGATCCTCAAGGGCTAGGGACGGGTAAGGCTCGTAGAATCCACCGTTTACTCGTTCTCCAATAAGAAATGTCCCCCCTCCAGAACCGTGATCCGTTCCATTTCCATTGTCCTTTATTCTTCTGCCAAATTCTGAAAAAATCATCATTATCACTTCTTCTGAACTGTCATGCTCTTGAAGATCGTCAAAGAAATCACCGACAGCTCTCGAAACATTTTCCAGAAGCTTTTTCTGTGTTTGGATCTGCGCACCATGAACGTCGAATCCGCCTAGCTGGGCGTAGAAAATGCGTGTCCCTATCCCTGAAAGGTGAACTTGGGCTATACCCTTTAAACTCTGGGACAGGTCATCGTTAGCATATTCAATGCTGGAGGAATAGGCTGGTGGAGCTGTCTTCAGCATATCGGCTCCGGTTAGCGCGTCAATTCCTGTCTGTCCGAGGTGGTCCCAGACGACGTCAGCTTCTTCAAACTCCTCCGGTGCATACATCCTAGTAAATGCCTTAATTGCCTGACGTTGTTGTCTCCCAGCCAGATCGGTTAGCAACCCATATCCCTCAAGCTCTGAAACAGAAATCGCTGGGGTTCCCGATAAATACATCGCTCGGGGTAGACCGGAGCCGAAACTTACACCGGTTACCACGTTATTCTTATCCGGATCTAGTTCCCGGATTGTCTTTCCTAGCCACCCATCGGAACTCAAGGTGTCTGGATTCGCTGTATGCCATATGTCCATGGATCTAAAATGCGATCTGTTTGGGTTGGCATACCCAGTACCGGGAAAAATAGCCATATTACCCTTTTCCCATAGGCCTTTTATTGAACCCATCGATGGGTGAAAACCGTATCCGCCATCAATATGTAATGCCTCGTCTTCCGGGATGCCTACGGTGTTTCTAAATTCGAAGTAATTTGGGTCATTGTACGGAATTACTGTGCTCATGAAATCATTTCCCCCAGACAGCTGGAGGACGACGAACACGGGAGCTTTCCCGTCGTCTGTCTTATTGATATTAGTCCTCGATACCATGGCTAGTCTTTCTCCTAAATAAGCTTTGGTCTTCGAATTTTAAAACGGAAGGGCAATCATGCGAACTGGTATTCGCGGGAAGAGACTATTAATCTCAACATCTGGCACACGATCTCATTGAACTCCTTAGAGTCACAACTGATAGCACCGCTCGTTTCCAACTCTTGGAACAGTATCTCTCTTGAGGGTTTCTTAAGGTATATGTTGCCCATCTCTAACAAGCATTCATCAAGTAAATCGTCTGGAGAGATCGAAGTTTTGCCTGAAGCAATGCGTTTAACCATAGTAGATGTGCCGGGAGCCTGCATATCTCCGATCATGCGGGATGAGAAATTGATACGTTCTACTAGATAGGACGAATCGATCCACTCTCTGCCGGTGTGCCAACCTTCTACGGTAGGAGGGTTTAGAAGGTCTTGTCCCATGTTTTTTGTTGCAGTTGCCATTCCTGTAAGTCCGTACTCGTAAGGTGTCTGGTGTCGTCCGGCGAGGATGGCTGTTCCAGCCACTATTTCTGCTGGGCTTTTCACTTTTTGAAATGCCGAATCTTTGAAAAAATCGCTGTTAAAGAGAAACCGCAGCACGTCAGATATGACGTAATTTGAGTCGACAAACACTCCTGCAATTTGGCTAATATGGGTTTCGTCTGGCTCGTCGGCTACGAAGAAGTCGTAAATTTGACCAGCAACAAATTGGGCCGTTGCTGGCTGACGTGCGATGATGTCAATTATGTCTTCCCCATTGAAGCATCCGCTTTCACCGAGGAAGGTTTTAATACCGTCATCATGATCCTCATGGTTGAATATGAATTCACTGTCATAAAACCCGTTTGGGTATCTTGGTATCGTTTGAGACTTCGTCCAGCCGGTGAAAGCTCTTGCGCACTCTTTCACATCATCCTCGGTGTAATTGCCAATCCCCATACTAAAAAGCTCAAGAAGTTCCCTTCCAAAGTTTTCGTTCGGGGCGTCTGCATGGTTCATTTGTTGGTCAAGCCAGTAGATCATGGCCGGATCTTTCGCCAACTCTAAAAGCAGGTCTCTGAAATTTCCCAACCCATAGTCGCGAAGCATCTCGTAGTGGGTACGCATCATTGGGTTGTTGCCTACCTTCGAATCTCCTGTTGCAAAAACGCCGTGCCACATTAGTGCAACCTTTTCTTCCAACGGCCTCTCAGAATTAATCATTCTGTAAATCCATCTAGCCCTTGTCCATTGCCGCGACTCTTCGTCGGCATGCTGGATGTTGTGTCTTTCTAATAGATCCTCATCAAGTCTAGAGAACTTTTCGACATCGATTAGACTTTCCACTATAGCTTCATATGAGTTCATAGAGCGCTGCTCTAGTCGTGAAAGAGGCTCACCAAAACCCGCTCGCCTCATCAGATGGCCAACCAGGCCTATATTGGTGGTTTGTTTCAACAAAGCCATAATTCCACCCCAGATATATCACTTAGTGGATATAAGATTTTCGGTCAGCAATGAATATACTAATAACCGTTATCACATATGTAGACTGATACTAGCATTTTCTCTATTTATTGGTATAACTAGCAAATCTTTTCATTATCGTTCCTCTACGTGTAGGTGGAAAAGTAAGATAATCACCTATATCGAAAATTCTACTCATAGGATGAATATACATTGAGTAAACAGATAGGCGTGAAATCGATACTGACTAACCAGCTTAGTATTGGCTATGAGGATCATGGTGATTTGGCTGGGTTTCCCGTTATCTTGCTACACGGATTTCCCTACGACATCAGATCGTGGGACCAAGTAATTCCCTCGTTGGTTAGTTCTGGAAAAAGAGTTCTAGTTCCATATCTTCGAGGTTATGGACCTACTAGATTCCGGTTTCCCGATACCCCCCGTAAGGCGCAACAATCCGCTATCGCACAGGATGTCGTAGATTTTGCGGAAGCTCTCGGGGTCAAGCAATTTGCGCTTGCTGGATTTGACTGGGGGAACCGAGCTGCATGCATAGTGGCGATACTTTATCCCAATCTGGTCAAAGCCCTGGTTGCGATTGGTGGATATGCGGTTCAGGACACCATCAATAAAGAAGTACCGGGTCCCGCAGCTTCTGAAGCAAAGCTCTGGTATCAATGGTATTTCAATACTGAGCAAGGGCGGGTAGGTCTCGAACGAAATAGGAGAGACCTTATCCGTTACCTGTGGGAAACATGGTCACCTGCGTGGAAGTACACGGATGAAGTATTTGAGATGTCAGCACCTTCATTCGACAATCCTGATTTCGTTGAAATTACCTTACACTCTTACAGGCACCGCCATATGAATGCATCGGGCGAAGATAGATTTATAGAGGTCGAACGTGAACTCTCAAAAGGGCCGGCTATTCATGTTCCTGCCATAGTTTTGCGTGGGGCGGATAGTGGTCTGTGGAGCCCCTCCGGAAATACTGGTAATGACCAAGAAAAGTTTACCCGATTAATTGCTCGTCGTATCGTTGCAGGAGCCGGGCATGATCTTCCAGTACAACGCCCCGACGAGGTTTCAGTAGCTCTGCTCGAGCTTCTTTAATCCAGTGTGTCAAATGCTGCCATACAAGGCTTTCCAGTCGTTTTCGACTGTATATTGTTCAGAGTAGAGAATGGTTCGTGAGAAGATGGGCAGTAAGATAATGGAGAGCAGCTTGTGGATTTAAGACTATCTAGTTTAACGGGCCACCTGGAAACTATGGGTAATTTTGTTAGAGAAAGGATGTAATTATGACCGGATCCACCGATATACTTGCGAGTGAGGTATCTAGGGGCGATTCCAGGAAAGTGGTTGAACTGGATGCGCTGATAGTGGGAGCGGGATTTGCAGGTATGTACATGCTTTATAGATTAAGGGCCCTTGGGCTCAAAGTTCTTGCCGTTGATGAGGCTTCTGGTGTGGGCGGAACCTGGTACTGGAATAGATATCCCGGTGCAAGGTGTGATGTGGAAAGCATGGAATATTCTTATTCGTTTTCAGAAGAACTCCAACAGGAATGGGAATGGTCAGATCGTTACTCTGTTCAACCCGAAATACTTGAGTATGCGAATCATGTTGCCGACAAATTTAATCTGAGGTCTCTCATCCGCTTTAATTCGAGAATAAAATCTGCCCACTACGATGAGAGTTGCAGGCGCTGGGATATTACTACGGCAAAAGGAGTGATTTACAAGGCCAGATACTGTGTTATGGCAACCGGTACCCTATCGTCAGTAAATGCTCCAAACTTTGATGGACTGGAGTCTTTCCAAGGGGATTGGTATGTGACGGGACGATGGCCGCATTCCAACGTGGATTTTACGGGAAAGACCGTGGGTATCATCGGCACAGGTTCTTCAGCAGTGCAGGCTATTCCTGTTATAGCGAGACAGGCTAAGCATCTAACCGTTTTCCAAAGAACACCTAATTACTCTATTCCTGCAAGTAACAGACCGTTGGATTCACAGGAAATACTAAGATTCAAGCAGGAATACTCTTCGATAAGAGAGACGGCACGTCAAAATCGTGCTGGAATAGCTTCCATGGTGATAGGTGATAAAGGCGTCCTTGAAGTTACGGATAAGGAACGCAATATGGAATTGGAAAAACGCTGGAACGAAGGCGGTATAAATTTCCTTGCCGCGTATAACGATATCGGGATCAATGAAGTTTCAAACGAAATAGTTGCGGAGTTCGTACGATCGAAAATAAGGGAAACGGTAAAAGATGCCAAGACAGCGGAACTCTTAGCGCCGAAAAACACCATTGGGTGTAAACGACTGTGTGCAGATACTGATTACTATGAGACATATAACCGCCCGAATGTGACCCTATTGGATGTAAATGAAGCCCCGATCGTTAGGATCGTTGAAAGGGGAGTGGAGACCTCCGATACGGTTCACGATTTTGATGTGATCATTTATGCGATCGGGTTTGATGCGATGACCGGAGCCCTTCTATCGATTGATATTTCTGGAAGGGCTGGGGTTTCTTTAAAAGACAAGTGGAGCGAAGGGCCGAGAACATATCTAGGGCTCACTATCGAAGGTTTCCCCAACATGTTCACGATCACTGGACCTGGGAGTCCCTCAGTGTTGTCTAATATGATGACTTCTATAGAACAGCATGTTGACTGGATCTCACAATGCATAGACTACATGGAGAATTCCGGGAAAAATGAAATTGAAGCTCATCCGGAATCTGAAGATGATTGGATGGATCACGTAGAAGAGGTCGCATCTGAAACTCTAAGATACAGCTGTAATTCTTGGTACGTGGGTGCAAATATACCGGGGAAAAGAAGAATATTCATGCCATATTCCGGTGGATTTGACCGGTACACTGATAAATGCAAAGAGGTAGCGGCCCGCGGATATGAGGGTTTCCAACTCTCATGACTGATGAGCCAAATATATCTCAGAATGAACTGGGATTATTTTTCTGGGGAGTTTTACTTGATGGTGGGCAGTTCAGTCATCATAAATAGATTAGAAATATGTATTGAGGACTTGCATTAGGTGTGAAAGAGAAAGAACTACAGAGAGTAATTTTATCTGAACTATCTGAAGAGGTGAATCTTCGCCCGCTGTCCGGATTCAAACTGAACTTCTCAGCCAATTCCGGGTTCCAGAAGGTGTATTTTTCAGCCAGTTGTGCCTGTGAGACTGCGGCATTGCTAAGTGTAGAAGTGTCGAATGATAAATCCGATAAGGAGATACTGGATGCTATTCCGTCTCTAGTTGAAAGGCTAATGCGCCAGGAGAGATCGTTTCGTGGCATGGATTGTTCAATGCACGGTATGATGAGACGAGGATTCATAACCGGACCTCAAGAAGAAGTCGGTTCGCCAGAGGAAAATTGATCTATGCCAAAAGAGATGTCGGAGTCTGAAGCGCTCGAAAGTTCTGTAAGGTTTTCTGAGAGATATGTGGAAAGAGGGCCATATGAATTTTTTCCGGAAAAAGAAGTTGTTCAAGAGGTACAAAGAGGTCTAGCTGATAACCATAGGTTAGAAGGATATAGATACTGTCCTTGAATGCCTCTCAGCGGCGATCCGGTCGAGGATCGCAAAAAAATATGTCCATGTGAGAGACATCATGAGGATATTCAGAGGGATGGGTTCTGTATATGAATGTTTTTCGTTAGCGAAGAGTTTCTTCGCAAGTACGAAGCAGGTGAGGACTTTACCCAAACAATAGATGAGGCTGTGCCCCTTGGTACGGAGCTCTTCGAAGACACTGGTGGCAAGAAAGCTTTCAACGAGCGCAGGCGAGCCAAGGAAAATGATCCTGACACTAGATAAAGCCATTGTTCTGAATATTGGGATAGAATTAACATAGTGATCAGTTAAAGAACTCTAGCAAATTTAAGCAGAGGGAATAATCATGAGTGAGCCAATCAAAGTCTATACCTCCAACGGTTGAGGCCCATGCCACATGGTGAAAGTGTATCTTTCACGGAAAGGTTTCGAATATACAGAACATAATGTTTCCCTAGATAGAGAAGCGCTTAAGGAACTTGTAAGTAAGGGTTACAGAAGCACTCCAGTAACAGTGATTGGTGAAGAGAACGTGGTTGGCTATAACCCATCGAAAATCGATGAAGCACTTGAAGTGGCAGGTTTTTCATCTTAGTCCTACTGTTCAGCACAGGGATTTTCGTTGACTGTTTAGATTCCTAAACCTACAATTTACCCGTTCATATCATTGCGGCCCCGTGGTGTAGCGGTTTAACATACGGCCCTGTCAAGGCTGAGATCGCCAGTTCGAATCTGGTCGGGGTCGCCATCCACTCTTTCTTACCCATCGAACTTTTTCTTGGAACTCATTGTTGGGTCCTCTCTTATGGAAACATGACATGTTGTGGTAAATTTGGCTCAGAAGTCATCATTAATGTGTAATTTCCCGGGAGATTTTATGCCCTCATATGAACCCAATATGGTACTAGTTGAGAAGGAATTTAGTGTAGTTGGTACACGTCCAGTCAGACATGACGGTGCGGACAAAGTAACAGGAAGGGCTCGATACAGTGCTGACTCACACCCAACGGGGTTTCTGCATGGGAAAATACTACGCAGCCCACATGCTCACGCAAGAATCGTTTCAATAGATTGCTCCAGGGCAATGGCCCATCCTGGGGTGCGAGCTGTTGCGACTTCATCAGACCTCCCCGAAGTTTCTGCCGAGATAGCCGATCTTGAGGAAGGTGCTGCCGTAAACTACGGTTTTTACAGCCGGAATGTAATGGCCAGGGAAAAGGTGCTATATAGAGGACATGCAGTAGCGGCCGTCGCTGCGATAAGCCAACATGTCGCTGAGGAGGCGCTAGACCTAATTGATGTCCAATATGAGGTGCTTCAACCGGTCCTCACGGCAGAAGAGGCTTTGGCGGACGGAGCGCCTGCGCTGCACGACAGATTATTAACCCAGTCTAGTGTTATGTTTCGCGTAGGTGGTTGGGGCGAAGATGAGAACTCATCTGCCAGTAACTTGGCACTAAGGATCGTTTCTCAGGAAGGTGATGCAGAAAAGGCCTTCTCCGAATCCGATGTTGTCGTTGAAAGAAAATTTCGGACCAGTCCGGTACATCAGGGGTACATCGAACCCCAAGCTACGACTGCTTTCTGGAACAAGGACGGAAAGCTCACGGTTTGGTGCAGCACGCAACAACTCTTTGCTTTTAGAGACCATATTTCCGCTATATTGGACTTGCCTTTGGGAGATGTGACAGTAGTCCCGTTAGAGATAGGGGGAGGTTTTGGAGGGAAGGGACAGGGAGGAGTCTATTTAGAACCAGTTGCGGCTGTTCTCTCAAAGAAATCGGGCGTAGCTGTAAAAATAACCATGACTCGTGCTGAGGTGTTCATGGGAACAGGACCTACCTCCGGCACTTTGATTGAAGTGAAGATGGGTGCTAAGTCGGATGGGAAATTGACTGGAGTAAAAGCTCGCCTTACATTCGAGGCGGGAGCTTTCCCAGGCTCCCCTGTCGGTGGTGGCAGCCGGACAATGCTTGGTCCATATGTAATTCCAAATGCCTACGTTGAAGGCCTGGATGTGGTCACGAATGTTCAAAAATCTTCAGCTTACAGAGCTCCCGGTTCACCCGCGGCCGCATTTGCAGTTGAGACAATAGTTGATGAAATTGCCGAGAAGCTTGGAATGGATCCAGTGGACTTCCGTCTTCTCAATGCTGCACAGGAAGGTACCAGGCAACCGGCAAATGGACCCGTTTACAGAAAGATTGGATTGAAAGAAACCCTAGAGGCAGCCAAAAGCCATCCGCATTATTCGGCACCCAAGGAGGGAACATATGTTGGCAGAGGAATAGCTTCCGGAGCGTGGTTTAACGGTAGCGGACCGGCCAGCGCAGTGGCCAGTGTTAACGCCGATGGCTCCGTATCTGTAGTAGAAGGTTCTCCTGATATTGGGGGCAGTAGAACAGCTATGGCGATGCAAGTGGCCGATATTCTTGGGCTAAAAGCCGAAGATGTAAAACCTTCGATCGGAGACACGGACTCCATAGGTTACAGTTCAGGGGCCGGTGGAAGCGGGGTTACATTCAAAACTGGTACCGCTTGCATTGAGGCGGCGATAGATATCAAAGATCAGATGATCAACAGGGCTGCTAGGATCTGGGATGTAGAAGCCTCCGAAATTGAGTATTTTGGCGCTGTAATAAGGCATAAAAGTGACCCAGAATTGAGCATCACATTTTCAGACTTGGCAGCTCTACTCAACGGAACCGGAGGACCAATCGTTGGCCGGGCAACTGTCAATCCGGCAGGTGTAGGAAATGCTTTTGCTGTACATATAGCGGATGTAAAAGTGGACAAGGAAACCGGTAAAGTGGACATCCTACGGTTCACATCACTGCAAGATGTTGGGAAGGCTATACATCCAAGTTATGTAGAGGGACAGATGCAAGGAGGGGCTGTACAGGGAATAGGCTGGGCGTTAAATGAAGAATATGTATTTGATGACGATGGAGACATGGTAAATTCCACATTTCTCGATTATCGAATGCCCGTTTCGCTGGACTTGCCAATGATAGATACTGTGCTGGTAGAAGTGGGCAACCCGGGTCACCCGTTTGGGTTACGAGGCGTAGGAGAGGCTTGTCTCGTTCCCCCCATGGCGGCGATCGCCAATGCAATATACGATGCCGTGGGCATAAGAATGGAGGAGCTTCCAATGTCCCCGGGCAGGGTCTCGAAAGCATTGGGCGGTTATTAGGGAAATCAAGAATGAATTTCTATAATATCCCCATCGACCAGCTCGTGGTTTTTGCCGACCCGTTGACCCTCAAATTTGCTGGACTCACCCCATAGGACAGCAAACTTGAGGCTGCGTCCAAAATCTTTGTGGACTTGTTGAGCCGCTTCACCAACCGTGCTTCCTAAAGATAATACGATAGGATCATTTTTCTCGAAATCCTGAAGACGCTCTCTTGGGGACTTGGTGTAAACGCGCATAATCTTCAGGGCGGAAAAGATTTCTTCACCCAGTTCGTCTAGCCCAACCTTTTCCTCTGCGCTGGCCATAATTACGGGGAAGCGCTTTGAGTAGTTCCGTTCCATTGTTTCAAATTGGTCTAGTGCACCGGGTATGTCCGCCTTGTTACACAAAATGATGGTAGGTTTGTATGTATAAAGATCCGTCTCATCAGTAATTTCTGAATCTATGCCAAGCAGCTTAAATCCCCATTCAGACAATTCGGAGAAAGATTCCTCCGTTTGTAGAGTAGGATCATTCGTAAGGTCAGCAACGAAGACAAACACATCACTTGTTCTTAGAAGCCCATAGAGTCGGCTTTGTGTCGACCTGTTGGTTATCGGTGGTGTGTCTACTACTTGTATGAAAATATCGCGATATGGATACATACCTGGAACAGGTTCCTGGGTGCTTAATTCGTAAGCACCCACCCGTGTTTTCGCACCCGTTGAACTTGCGGTGATTAGGGATTTGCCAACATTAGTTGGTCCTATAAGAGTTGCCCGACCGGCCCCTTCCTTGGGAAGGGAGAATGGTTCGGTTCGACCACCTTTTCCTCCTGATGAAGTCTCAAGATCAGACATCAGCTTTGAAAGACGTGCCCTGAGTTGTGCTTTCAGGTGATCAGTACCCTTGTGTTTGGGCATGATTTGCAACATTTCTTGTAAGGCCGCTATTTTCGCCTGTAAAGAAACAGCATCTCTAAATCGCTGCTCAGCGTCTCTGTATTGTGGAGGAACATTAGTAGGCATGTTATTTAGTCAGATAATACCAGCCTATTCTATATCAGTAATATTCCAGCAAAAACAGCACCGGGCCGCCTTACGGATAAGTCACTGGCGGCCCGGTGCTGTTTTTAGCATCTCCCGGGGAATCGACTAGAGAGCAGCATCTCCAGATTCACCAGTCCTGACTCTTACTACGTCTGATACAGCACTGATGAATATTTTCCCGTCACCTATTTCACCACTCCGTGTTGCGGATACTATGGCTTCTACAACTGCGTCCTTTTTGTCATCCTCTACCACTGTTACAAGTAAGGTTTTGGAGACCGCAGACCTTGTCGTTGTAGCCCCCCCGCGCCCGGTTACGACTTCAATACCCGCCTGTTGACCCTGCCCTGTGACGTTTTGGTAATGGAATCCCGTTACTCCTTCCTCAACCAAGGCGTTACTGACCGCATTTACCCTTTCAGGCCTGAAAATAGCTTCGATTTTCAGCATTTTCTTACCTCCCTGTTGTGATTCCCTCTGCCAGGTGTGCTCGGATCGATATATCTATGTCTTCCGAGCACACAAAATTCCCTGTTGTTAAGGTTCGCTAGTCAGCCCCATCTCTTACAGTGGCTTGTTCACCATGTGATGCGAGGTCGAGGCCGAGATCTTCGTCGGATTCGCTTGCGCGAAGTCCGAGTCCAGGTATCTTGTCCAGTATGAACAGAATCACGAAACTTACAACACCAGAATATATTAGTGTAGCGACCACGCCGACAGCCTGGATTCCCACTTGACTAGGATTTCCTTCAATGAGACCTGCAGTGCCGCCTGTAATCGCGCTTACAGTGAATATTCCTGTCGCAATTGCTCCCCAAATTCCGCCTATCCCGTGAACTGCGAAAACATCAAGTGCGTCGTCCATACCTGTCTTATGGATGAGCTCTACTGCAAAGAAACAGAGTAAGCCCGCTCCAAATCCGATGGCCAGGGATCCGAGAACCCCTACTGCTCCCGCAGCTGGGGTAATTGCAACAAGCCCTGCTACTGCTCCGGTGGCGACCCCAACGGCTCCTATCTTTCCTGTTCTACACATGGATATCAGTCCCCACGTGAGGGCTGCTGTGGCTGCAGCAACATTGGTAACGAGAAAAGCATTGGCGGCACTGTCGTTTGCTGCGAGTGCTGAACCTGCGTTAAAACCGAACCATCCGAACCAAAGTATTGCTGCTCCAAGTACGACGTAAGGAACGTTATTGGGTTGCAGGCCGGGGTTCCTACGTTTTCCCACAATAAGAGCCGCTGCTACCGCAGCAATCCCTGCATTGATGTGGATAACGGTCCCACCGGCAAAGTCAAGCGCTCCTAGCTCAAGGAGCCATCCCTTTTCTGCCCAGACCCAGTGAGTGATAGGCGAGTAAACGAGAGTGCTCCAAAGTACTAGAAAAATAAGGTAGGTTTTGATCTGAAATCTTTCTGCGAATGCTCCCGTTATCAAAGCCGGCGTAATTATGGCGAACATCATTTGAAACGAAACAAACGCCAACTCAGGATAAGCGTCGCCCTCTCCGGAAGCGAACGGTACTCCTGATAAACCTAGAAGGCTTAAGTCGCCAATGTAGGCGTTACCGGTACCGAATGCGAGGCTGTATCCCCAGAGCACCCACACGATGCTCACGACAGCAATTGACATGAAACTGAGCATTATCGTGTTTACTATGTTCTTTGCTCTTACGAGGCCTCCGTAGAAGAAAGCCAGTCCTGGTGTCATAAAGAACACGAGGGCGGTAGCCGTTAACAACCAGGCCGTATGTCCTGAATCTGCCATTTTGTCCTCCTTTAACTTAGAGTCTTTAAAAGACTATTTTTGTGGATTCACTTTCCACCAAATTCATTTGGGGCTCAGCGTATTTAACTGGTGTTACTTAATTGTTGCCCGCTTGTTAACTTAGTGTTTCTTGGTTGTTACATGAATGTTTCCATCGTGACTGAAGCATCTTTCAGGGCGTCCTACGCTATGTTTTCTGTAATTTACACAAGATGTAGGGAGCCATACTTAGGCATTGACACACAATATATGGTGTAAAGCACTTGCATAAGCTTCACATTTGTGATTACCATATAGTAATAGTAAGTCCTCATAAGGAGGGAGATATGGAAGCGTATTGCGTAAAGTGTCGAGCGAAGCGAGAGATTCAGAACGCTGAGCAGACCACTCTCAAGAACGGTAGGCCCGCAACCCGCGGCAAGTGCCCGACTTGCGGAACCAACGTTTTCAGGATCGGCAAGAGTTAGAACTGCGTAGATTCTGAGTGGGGCGGTCCTTCTGGGCTGCCCCAATTGTCGTGAGCTGACGTCGGTCTGAGTCGGCTCTTTTTTAGGTTACCCACGGTTCCTGAAGAGCGATCAATTTCCTTCTATAATTTATTGAGGTAGTTTGTGTTTGCGAACAATCTTCGGTTTTTTGTTGGTACTTATACTCAGGGGGTACCACATAGCGAAGGTATCTATTCATTTAATCTGGACGTCATATCGGGTCGCGTAAACCAACTTTCAACGACCGGTGGGTTACAAAACCCCTCTTTTTTGGCATTAAACCCCAGCAAAAGTCATCTGTATGCGGTAAGCGAGATTAATTCCCATTGTGGAAAAGATGAAGGTTCTGTTAGTGCTTTTCTCGTTGGCGATGACGGACGCCTTCTAGAAGAGGTTCGCAGGGGAACGGGTGGGGCTGGGCCATGCCATATTAGAGTTAACGCTAATGGAACAGTTCTTATTGCAACGAATTATCAAGGTGGTAGCGTTGCCTCCTATCCTATCGATTCTCAGGGTTTTCTCGGAGAGCTGGCGACATTTGCTCAACACGAAGGAGCCAGCGTCGACGTTGATAGGCAGAATGAGGCACACGCGCACTCTTCAATTTTCAGTGAGGATGGCTCGATATCCTATGTCGCAGATCTTGGCACGGATCGCATAGTTGCCTACAAGTTGGATCCGTTAAATGCCCGATTAATATCATCTGAGGAAATCGACACTAAGACTCATTCTGGTGCCGGCCCAAGGCATATGGCTTGGCATCCAAACCTGGGAATCCTTTATGTGATTAATGAACTGGACTCGACCATATCCACTTATTCACATAAGAGGGACAACTCCCTAGGTTTTGTTCAAACCGTTGACACGATTCCAGATGACTTTTCCGGTAGAAATACATGTGCGGACATCCGCGTTAGTCAAGACGGTCGATTCGTATATGGGACTAATCGTGGACATGATTCCATAGCAATATTTGAAATAGAGGGTGGATCCGGCATTATCACTCCGAAAGGGCATCACCACACTGGAGGAAAAACTCCTCGGAACTTCAACTTAAGTGCCGAAGGAAATATAGTGCTTGTAGCAAACCAAGATACCAATAACGTCGTTATGTTTCGGCGAAATGCGAAAGATGGCTCGCTAGTCGAAACAGGTGTTGAGATAAATGTTCCTCGTCCTGTGTGCATAGAGTTTTTCTAATAGGATTGGCCAATATCTGAATAAATGTCAGGTAGGGAATTCGTCTGATTCTGTTCAATGATGGCGAATTCTAGAGGCTCTTGAAAATAAGTTGCAAAACTTCCCTTCTCGGGAAATTTTTGACCCACTAAATGCTCAACTTGCTCAGAGCATCCTCGTCTATTTCTATTCCTAAGCCGGCACCTTCAGGCACAGACAGGCGGCCATCCTTCATAACAAACGAATCTGGGCATAGACTGTCCCGAATAGTACTTGGAGTCCTGTCGTATTCCATAACTGGTTCTTGAACAAACGGCTCGGGGTCTCCACTGGGCGGGCAAGGCGGAAGGGTCGAAGCGACATGGAGGCTAGCAGCTATCATTATCGGAGACCCCCATACATGAGGGTTAACCTGGATACCCATGGTGTTCGCTGTCATGGCAACGTTCCTCATCTCACTGATACCACCGACGTTTACGACGTCCGGTTGAACGATGTCATATGCTCTACGGGCGAGAAAACCCTGGAATTCATACCTGGTTCTGAGATTCTCTCCGCCCGCTATGGCCATCGGTATGTTTCCCTTAACCTGTAAATAACCTTCTACATCCTGCGCATTTACTGGTTCCTCGAACCAGATGAGATCTTGGTCTGCTAGTTTGTTTGCTATTCTTATGGCAGAGGAGGCGTTATATGCCTGATTCGCGTCTATCATCAACTTGATATCCGGACCGATCTCTTTTCTTAAAGCTTTAACCCTATCTACGTCATGATCTATTGGTATACCCCCGACCTTCGTCTTCATGCCCAGAAATCCTGCCTCGATATATCCGGTGGCTTCCTCAAGTAGTCTGCTTGGGAATTCACCCTCGGTGTAGTACAGCCCAGTAGCGTAAACAGCAACGCTATCTCTAACCCTGCCGCCAAGAAGGGTACTTATTGGGACACCTATCGCCTTTCCGGTTATGTCCCAAAGTGCTGTATCGACCGCACTTAGAGCCGACCCACCGTAACCAACGGCCACGTTTGCGTTATACATGGCATGGAACATCTTCTGCCATATCTTGAGGCGGTTAGTTGGATCTTCACCAATTACCAGGGGGGCTATCAAGTCAGAAACGACGTTTCCGCTGGGCCCTCCACAACCCTCTCCCCATCCGACTATTCCCTCATCTGTAGACACTTTCACTATGCCTACGGACCGGAGATCAATTTGACCCTGCGACCATCCAAAAGGTGCATCAAGACTAGACGAAAGTTGAAAAGTTTCTAAGTCGGTTATTTTCAAAGGAAAAAGCCTCCTTTTCTATTATTAATCGGCTCCCCATTTATGTTCTGTGGAGTATATCAATTACTGGAAGAGGTCCTCAAAAGCTCGTCCAGAGGGCGGTTCTAGTTTTTTGATCGAATTCTATGCTTATTTAATAATCTTAAAACGACTTGTACGGCCGCCTTACCAATGTAGAATGTTGTAGGTTAATTCATGTCAATAAATTCACGAATATCAACAGGCAAATCACGTCGACTGCACACGTTCTATGCCCTAAGTAATGGGAATTACCGGCGATTTTGGGGCGCGAACTTCACGATGTACATCTCTCGTTGGATGCAGATGACCACCTTATCGTGGTTTGTGCTGGAAAAGACTGACTCCGCTTTTTATGTCGGGCTGGTTGGTTTTTTTGGGATGATTCCATTTCTCCTATTGGGAATATTTGGGGGGTTCTTAGCAGATAAACTGGATCGTAAAAAGCTAATAGTACTAACTCAGTTTCTTAATCTCGGATGTGCCGTTACTATGGTCGTTTTGCTAATGTTTGGTTTGGTCCAGTACTGGTATGCGTATGTAGCTATTCTTATTCCCGGGATTGGATGGTCCCTTGATATGCCGTCTCGAAGATCGTTGGTTATGGACATAATGGGACCTTCAGGTCTTACTAATGGTGTTGCCTTAGACTCGGTAGGAATGCACACCAGCAAGATGATAGGACCAGCTGTTGCCGGAGCACTATTGGCGTTTACTGGCGTTGCGGGCTCCTACCTAGTTCTTACCTTGATTATGTCAGTAGGGTGTTTCCTGATGCTTTTCGTGGACCAGCCTGAAAGGTTAAGGTCTGATACTGAGGAACCGACAAGTGATCTCAAAGGATCAAAAAGTCAAAGTTATAACGCAATCAATCAGTTGTTCAACAACCTATCAGAAGGATTTCGTTATGCGTTTTCTAATCAGACTGTCGTTGCCGTGATAGTGATTACTGTGTTCATGAATTTGCTACTTTTCCCGTATATGCAGATGGTTACAGTTGTTTCAAAGAACGTTTTGAACGTAGGGCCACTTTTGATGGGGGTTTTGATGGCAAGTGATGGACTTGGTGCTTTGATAGGATCCACTTTAATTGCTTCGAGGCAAGGGATGAGATATCACGGCAGGGTATTTTTATATGGCTCACTTGCTTCCCTGGTCGCCCTCCTCTTGTTCTCCATGTCGAAATGGTATCTACTTTCCTTGCCATTACTACTTTTGCTTGGGATCGGGACGTCTGGATTTGGAACTATGCAGTCAACGATAGTTCTCTTAGTTTCAAAGCCAGAGATCAGGGGCCGTGCACTTGGGGTTGTTACTTTGGCTATCGGAGCAGGTCCGATAGGAGCACTCACAGTGGGAGCTGCGTCCGAGTGGATTGGACCATCCAATGCTCTCATGTTTAACGCGCTTATTGGATTCCTTCTAGTAGGCGTATCAGGGATTTTTATGCCGACGATCAGGGGGCAGATAATTCCTATAGGCTATAAATCATTTGAAAATCTAAGTGTGGCCGCTGAACGTGCAAGAGTGCCTATTCGAAGATGATATCGCTTCCGTCTATCAGCATTAGGTATGGTTCGCCATGTTGAGCATGATTATCAATTGACCATTCCCCAGGGGTGTTCTCAGGCTTGAGTCTTATGCCCCAGTCGCCACCGTAAACTAAGTGGACAACTGCCTGTCCAGAGTCGGACACCGGGGCGTAAAGCGCAGGGCATGGTGATCCGCCTCCGTTACTACTCCATCCGGATACTTCATAGATTCCGAATGGGTGATCAGGATCTTCCAACTTTATATAATAAACGGGCCTGGGAGTTTCATGGGCTTCATAAACTTGTAGTGGCATCCATTCGCAATTGCTGTTTTCTTCCGTCTCTACCCAAATAGAATCTGGCATACGTGACTTTCCTGGTGCGTAGCTTAAATCCCCATTACGTGGTAACCCGTGTCTACGTGAACTACCTCTCCTGTAACTCCGCTGGACATGTCACTGCAGAGATACAATGCCGTAGAGGCTACTTCAGCATGCGTGATATTGCGGCGCATTGGTGCCCGATCTGAATAGGCTTTCTTCATGTCCCTGTATCCGCTTATCACCCTGGATGACAGAGTATCGAGAGGACCGGCAGATATTGCGTTCACTCTAATATTGTCGGGACCCAAATCATTTGCTAGTTGGCGTACTTCATTTTCAAGGGCAGCTTTAGCAGTACTCATGATATTGTAGCCAGGAAATACCTTCTCTGCGGCCATGAACGACATTGTGATCATAGCTCCCCCATCTGTCATGAGAGGGGAGGCATATCTTGCTATAGAAACCAGCGAATAAGCACTAATGTCAAGGGCCACCCGGAATCCCTCCCGGTCGGTATCTACAAACCTTCCGCCGAGGTCTTCTCTCTGTGCGAAGGCAATGGAGTGCACGACTATATCGACCTTGCCGAGCCTATCACTGACTTCATTGAAAGTATTCGACACGTTTGAGTCGTCACTTACATCACATTCGATAGTGTTCACATTGCTAAGTCGTGAAGTCAGCTTTTCTACGGATTCCTTGACTCTTTCGTTCTGGTACGTAGCAACTATGGTTGCCCCTGCCTCTGAAAGAGCTTGCGAGATGGACCATGCAATACTTCTTTGGTTGGCGATGCCGAAAACAACGGCGTTTTTTCCAGAAAGATCGATTGTGTACATAAATTCCCTCGCCACGTAAAGGCTCTTGAAGTCAAAGAGATTCTATGTTTTGAAGGAGATATCGGCAAGGACATGAAAGGTTATCTTGGGTGGACTGTTCCTTGTTTCGGATATGCTGCTTTGCTAGAATTTTCTTGGCTATGGGGATTTGTCTAGTGGTAGGACGACAGACTCTGGATCTGTAAGCATAGGTTCGAATCCTATATCCCCAGCCAGCATGGTTGAGGTATCGTGGCGCATTCGTCTAGCGGCCTAGGACACCGCCCTCTCAAGGCGGAGATCACGGGTTCGAATCCCGTATGCGCTACCATACCCCTTTGTTCCAATGTACCTTCAGTTGGGTTGTGCACGATTGCCCAAAGAACGACTTTCTAGTAGGGGGATACCCATCAAATTATCTTAATGGATTGTTCGTTGAACCCGGAAAGGCTGCCATGATTCAATATGCAGCGACATTTTCCCTCAACAGCTACCATACCTGCTGCTGGACCTGTACATCTAAGACAAGTTATATACGTTGCAAAATTCTTGGTTAATGTCTTGATTAATTCTGGTAAGAATTTTTGGAAGACGATCCTGACGGGAGGTTAGATTCGATCACGACAATAAATATTGAAAGTGAGAGTCTTCATACTAGGACACTCCAATGCCCACTTTGTCTATGCACAGAAGTTCAACTTTTGTACAGAAGTTTGAGAAAAAACCTGGAAAGGGACTACATCACCTGCCTCGGTTGCAAACTTGTATTTGTTCCGGCCTCTTATCATCTAGGTCGGCAAGAGGAGAGAGGTCGTTATCTTCAGCATAATAACGACATTCATGATCCCGACTACAGGGTGTTTTTGTCTAGGTTGTCTGATCAAATTTTTCCCTATCTTGCCCCGGGGTTTAGTGGTCTTGATTATGGAGCCGGTCCGGGACCGGCTCTTGCGGCGATGTTGGGAGAGAAAGGCTGCGAGATGAGCATTTATGATCCTCATTTTCATAGGGATACCTCCGTACTTAGAACTGTCTATGACTTCATTGTTTGCACGGAGACCGCTGAGCATTTCTCTAATCCCGCTAGAGATTTTACTTTGTTAAACAATTTACTTACGCCGGGAGGATTGTTAGGTTTGATGACCTCTGTATTTTATGAACACATAGATTTCGAAAACTGGTATTACAGGTTGGACCCGACCCATTTAAGCTTTTACACTCCAGAGACCATGGAATGGATAGCCAGGCGTTGGGATTGGGCGGTATGGAGTCCGGTTGAAAACGTATACCTGTTTCGTAAACCGTAGATATAATTCACATATGAGTGTAGAACCTAGAAAACTTCCTTCTCTGCTTGTCGACATTGAAGAGGGTGTGATAGACCTTGGATGGGGTCATCCCTCGCCATTTTTGCACCCCCTTAACGACATAGAATCCGCATCGCGAAGCCTTTTCGCTTCTAATGACAGCGGGCCTTTGCAATATGGGGCCACACAGGGTTACGGACCTTTCTTGGAGAGCCTGTCTGTATTTCTGTCAGGACAGCCAGCTTATGGAATCGAAATTGATCCGGCTGAGCTATTCCTCACAGCGGGAGCTTCTCAGGGACTTGATCTAGCTTGCACCCTTTTTGCCAAAGCAGGAGATACCGTCTTCGTGGAAGAACCCACTTATTTTGTGATTGAAAAAATTTTCAGAGAACATCATTTACAGGTATCGGGTATCGCGACCGATCATGAAGGATTGATGGTGTCCGTCCTTCGCGAAAAGCTGGAGTCAGGCGTGCGACCGAAATTTATATACACCATTCCTACGTATCAGAACCCCACCGGAGCTACAATGTCTGAAGAGAGGCGAAGCGAACTCTTAAAACTCGCTGAGGAGTACGATTTTTTTATTTTCGCCGATGAGGTCTACCAGCTTATTTATTTTGACCAACTTCCCCCGAAGCCATTAGGAACATTTGATGAACATGGTCGAGTTATCTCGTTCGGGTCCTTCTCTAAAATTTTAGCGCCTGGACTTCGCGCGGGCTGGATTCATTCATCTGGCGAGGTTGTCTCACGTTTCTCCGATGCTGCGGTTACTTTCAGTGGAGGAGGGTTCAACCACTTTGCATCCGCCCTTATTAAAGAAGTAATCGATCTAGGGCTTCTAGAAAGCAATGTAAAGAAGTTGAGATCAGTTTATTCTGAAAGATCAAAGACTATGGGGCGTGTTTTGCTGGAAGAGTTTGGAGATATCGCAGCGTTTCGACAGCCCAAGGGGGGATATTACTACTGGCTGAAGTTTCCTGAAGGATTCGATACTACGAGTTTTCTTCCATTAGCTGAAAATCACGGCGTTTCTTTCAGACCTGGGAACGCTTTCTCGGAATCAGGCAGGTTTACCAGTCATCTTAGGCTCACGTATACCCTATTCGAATCGGCAGACCTAGCCGAGGGGATCAGAAGGCTTTCAATCGCTTACCAGCGCTCTTAAGTTATCTTGATCCAATCGTCTTCTGAATGTTTTCTTGGGAATAACGCTGGGTGGAATATTTCCGCGAGTATTTCCAACCCGTCCACAATTCGCGGTCCCGGTCTGCTGAAATAAGAGGACCCATCTACAGCATAAATAGATCCATTGAAATTGTCCCAGAAAACCCCTGTTCTTGCGGGACGGAACTCTGCGATCGTTTTGTTTAGGTCGAATCCACAAACCATCAATACGACAATTTCTGGACTTGACTTGATAGCGTCCTGCCATTTGATCTCACGTGATGGCTCTTCCCTCAACCCAATAACGTCTATACCTCCGGCGGATTCAATCATCTCCGGAACCCAGTGACCTCCGATGAATGGTGGGTCCAACCATTCGAGGCCTAAAACATGCGGCATGTCTTGGGCGTCTGTCACTTTCTTTTGCACGTTTGATACCCGGGAGCGCAAATCTTTTAAAAGAGGCTTCGAGACATCCTCACTATTGGTAAAAGTGCCGATTTTTTCTATGGAGTCGAATATTCCTTCAAGTTTGATAGGTTCGAAGGATAAGACAGTTTGCTGCCCCTTGAGTTCTTTCACGCTTGCTTCAACCATGCTGTAGGAAACAGCACATACTTCACAAAGTTCTTGAGTGAGTATTAAGTCTGGTCTTGATGTCTTCAGCACATCGGTCTTGATTTTGTAGATCCCGGATCCGCTATGTATTGCTGCCGATATGTGGCGATCTATCTCAATGGAGGTGCTATCTGTGTGGTCGATGAGGCTTTCTGTCACCACGGGCACTTTATTTATTCCAGGTGGATAGTCACATTCGTGTGTAATACCGACTAAGCTATCTCGAAGGCCGAGAGAGCACACGATCTCGGTTGTGCTTGGCAAAAGGGAGCAGATTCTCATCAAAACACCGCTTACTCCTTAGTTACCGGTCGCGTAATCAATCCAGTCATTTTTTGAATGCCAACCTCGGATATACTAACTGTGTTTCTGATCGTTCACACTATGTTAGACGGAATTTCTTTAAAGGAGGAGTGTGTTGGCTGAAGATTTCTCTACCTATCTTACCAATGAACAAATTATTCAGAGAGCCCGTAAAAACCTCGCTCAGGGCCCTTGGGACTATCTTGCTGGGGCTTCGGAGTCCGAGACAACGCAGCGTAGAAACAGATTAGCTTTTGACAAACTTGCATTTAGGCCCAGAGTTCTTGTCGATGTAAGAAACGTGGACGCGACAACCAACTTTATCGGTCACAAGATTCGGATCCCTGTAATGCTTGCGCCGATTGGATCTCTGCAGACTTTTCACCCAGAAGGAGGGGCGGCTGTGTCTGCTGCCGCAGGTAAATTTGGAACGATGCACATACTTAGCTCCGTCACTTTGCCGACTCTTGAAGAGACGATGGCGGCCTCGGATTTCGCCAAGTCCTACCAACTATACATCCATGGTGATTGGGAGTGGACAAAAGACATGATATCTCGCGTGAAATCTGCTGGATATAAGGGATTTTGCGTGACTGTTGATACCGCTAACTATAGTCGCAGAGAGCGTCCTATGCTTAGCGGATGGACTCCGGTTTCGCGCCGTAATCCAACGGATCCCCAGTGGCAGGCATCGGTAACTTGGGAAAGTATAGATAGGATCAAGGCGGAAGCGGGACTTCCTTTTATGTTGAAAGGGATAGCAACTGCCGAGGATGCGAAGATAGCCGTCGACCATGGCGTGGATGTTATATGGGTATCCAATCATGGCGGTCGCCAGCTCGACCATGGACAGGGGACCATGGAAATGCTTCCAGAGATCGTCGAGGCGGTTGATGGAAAAGCCGAGATCGTTCTTGACGGTGGTGTTCAGAGGGGAAGTGACGTGATCAAGGCGATTGCGTTGGGCGCAAAAGCCGTCGCGGTCGGCAAAATGCAGGGGTGGGGACTCGCCGCTGGCGGAATTGAAGGAATCTACAGAGTTCTTGAGATACTAGAGGAAGAGATCAAGGTAGCTATGGGTTTGATGGGAGTCACTTCGATTGATCAACTTGGCACTGATTATGTGTGCCCGGCGGACCCAGTAGTCATGCCCCATGAGATGAGTTCCTGGGTGAACAAAAGAGATGACAGAATCTTGTAGTCCGTAATCAATGAAACGAGTGAAGTGTTTTCTAGGAATGCAGCAACCTTTTAAGTTGGTTGATGAATGCTCCCTTAGCCAAGACGGGTTCACAACCCATCGCTCGGGCTTCTGCCATAGAGTTCTCATCTTCGTGGGGCCCGTAGGCAACCAGGGATACTGAACTCCTTGATTCAACTAAGTGGGCTTTCAGTTCTTTTAGAATCGGTCTCCATAAGTCCATATCTTCTTCCAGGTCTACAAGAACTGTCGTCACTTCTGATTGTCCGATCACTTCGTCTACCCGCCCCGGTACAGTTAATCTCCGGACTCTTAAACTAGAACCAGCAGCAGCTTCTATCCTGGGGAAAAAAACTAAGTTTTTCGAAATCAGTATTACGATTGGCTTTTCTTTTTCCATGACTTGGTTATATCTTTCACAGGAGGTTGAAGCAGGTATTATTCGTATGGTGTTAACCTTACACGATTTATCTGCAGTATATTGGTGATTTCTTGATTGTAGCCGTTGACATAGGTGGCACCCAGATGAGGGTCGCCATTCTTGATGATTATCTTAATGTTCTCAGCAGAGAAAGCGTTCCAACTGGTATCGATTCTAGGGCAGATGATTCATGCCGACTTATGATTCAGATGATAGATTCCGGTCGTAGACAGGTTGGACTTGAGGTACTCTCCGGAGTGGGGATATCTGCTCCAAGTGTGGACAGGCGAAGCGGAAGCCTTATTAACCCTCCTAATCTGCCTAACTGGCACGGGTACTCAATATCTAAATTTGTTAAAAACCAACTCGGGTTGCCGGTATTTATCGGGAATGATGCTTCTTTAGCCGCCCTTGGAGAGCACAGATTAGGTGCAGGAAACGGGGTAGAGAACATGTTGTATTACACCCTGTCAACTGGCATAGGTGGGGGGATAATAATTGGTGGAAGACTGTATGAAGGTAAAACTGGTTTTGCAGGGGAGTTTGGGCACATGACCGTCGATCCTGAAGGACGGGCCTGTAAATGTGGCAACAGGGGATGCCTTGAGCTATATGCTTCAGGTCCTTCCATCGTAAAGGAGGCGTGGAAGGCAATGGAGAATGGAAGGGCAACCTCCCTCTCCCGCGAGGGAACCCCCAGTACGCTATCGGTCTTCGAAGCTTCAGGCACTGGTGACGGGCTTTGCTCGGAAGTGATTGGAAGAGCCGGTAAATATCTCGGCATCGGAATCCTGGGAGTAATGCATGCCTTCGAGCCTGAACGGATAGTGATCGGAGGAGGGGTCAGTGCGGGGTTCGATCAACTTATACCATATGTAGAACAGCACGTGCGTGACCATGCAATGGCACAATTTAAGGGAAATATGGATATTAGGATAGCTGCCTTGGGAGAAGATTCATCCCTTATTGGAGCAGCTTGCTATTTATCAGATAATCTTCATAGTCCATAAATCGCAGTATTGGTGCGTAATAAAAGAGAAACCAGGTTTTTATTACAGGTTACTCGGTATATTTAAAGGCGGATTTACTTTACTTTAAGAAGTGGAATTAAGAGTTGGCGGGTTATACCTGTCTTCGGCTTTTATCCAACCTTGAAACCTGGGCTTTCGTTTTTCCGCAAAAGCTCTTCGCGACTCTATAAGGTCTTCCTTGTCACCGTGTTCTTTAAGCGCTTGCGCAAGCGGTTCAAGATTTGGTGAAACTGTTGGTCTCATTGATCTCATCATCTGGATTGTGTTTACCCGCGATGCGGGGGGTAATGACAACATGTGTTCGGCCATTCCCACCGCCGTTGATATTAATTCTTTTTTCTCTACCACCCTGTTCAGAAACCCGATTTCATAGAATCTTTTCGCTGTGAACCGGAAACCCAGTGCCATCTCAGTGGCTATCGGATGGGGTAGATTTGCCATATGACCATGGTTGTATCCGCCTAATAGCCATCTCTTGGCCTCAGATACTTCAAATATAGCCTCTGGCACTGCTATTCTCAGATCGGTGGCCTCAACAAGCATGAATCCCCCTCCCATTGCGAAACCATTAACTGCTGCAATAACAGGTTTCTCCAACTCCCCGCTCATAAGAGGGTCATCCAAGACAGGCCTTTTTCCTCCCGGTATACCGTCTTCAAGAGATTCTTTCATGTCCTCACCCGCGCAGAATGCTCTGCCTGAGCCGGTGAAAATTCCTACCTCAAGGTTCTTTGATTCACGGAACTCGCTCCATGCTTCGGCAAGCTCTTTCCTGATCTGGTAGCCGAGGGCATTCAACCTCTCCGGTCGATTAATTCGCACTATGAAAACTTGTCCTTGGGTTTCTGTTTCTACTAATCCCATGACTTTTCTCCCATTTTTATCGCTAACGTGATTACTCACGATAGTAGCACTAAAACTTTCAACGCTAGCTTATATTAGGATATTGCCGAGCAGGTCAATAATGTTTTCAAGCAGGAATAAGATAAGAGGCAAGAATGAAAATAACCGGAATAAAGACAAACATATTCTCATCCATGCACAGAAACGCAAAGCGAAATTGGGTGATAGTGCGGATCCAGACTGATGAAGGACTCGAAGGAATCGGAGAGGCCTCTATGCTCAGCTCCGATCCGGTGGTGGTTGCCTTGCTTAACGAATGGGCCGAGAACTACCTGGTAGGAAAGGATCCGTTGTCCGGGCAGGTTCACTGGACTCGCCTTTATCAGGACAATATTGGCAGGGGAGGCAGGTTGTTCTCGACGGCTCTTTCAGGAGTTGATATCGCGTTATGGGATCTTCGAGGAAAGATTCTGAACGTACCCGTTTATCAATTGCTCGGAGGCCCTTACCAGCAAAAACTCCGGGTTTATGCTAACGGCTGGTATACGAATCCCGCCACTCCTGACCAGATAGCTGAAGAAGCAAAGCATGTCGTATCGATGGGGTATACCGCAATGAAGTTTGATCCTTTCGGGAAGATTGCTTATACGACTATTTCACCTCAAGAGGCTCAACTTGCTGTTGATCGTGTCGCGGCTGTTCGCGAAGCGATTGGACCCAATGTTGACATTTTGATAGAGGTACATGCCCGATTTAACGTTTACACCGCTGTTGAATTGGCTAAACGAATGGAACAATATAGGCCGTTCTGGTATGAAGAACCGGTATCTCAGGAGAATGTATCCGAGGTGAAACAGGTAAGGGATCGAATCAGTATTCCCGTTGCAACGGGTGAACGCTTGTATCTGAAGTTTCCGTTTTTCGACCTTGTTCGAAACGAGGCGGCCGATATCCTTCAGCCTGACATTTGTAACGCCGGGGGCATTACTGAGCTACAGAAAATAGGTGCCATGGCCGAAGCACAGCATGTCATGATGGCTCCACACAACACAAACTCTGCAATAGGAACGGTCGCTGAGCTTCATTTGGACGCCGCGATGCCTAATTTCCTCATCCAAGAATACCACGCGGAGTTCTACGAGCCACACTATTTTGAAGTCATACGAGGGCTTCCCAGACAAGAAGCAGGCTATGTTAGCCTTCCAGACGGTCCTGGTCTCGGAATATCAGTGGATGATGAACTCCTGGAAAGTCATCCGTATCAGCCTTTAGGTATGTCGGAAAGAGGAATTTAGGCTGTACTGAGTCTCAGCTTGTATGACTAACTTTTTGGTTCCGCTAGGAACACGGGAATCATTCGTTTTGTTTTCTGTTGGTATTCCTCGTATGGGGGGTAAGCTTCCACCGCGATTTTCCAGAGGCGGGTTCGTTCATTTCCTTCGGCTATCTCCCTAACCCCCATGGAATACACTTTAGCTCTGTCCCTTATTTCGACTTCAGGGGTTGCTTTTAAGTTGTGATACCACTGAGGATGTTTTGGGGCTCCTCCCTGTGAGGCTATGAGTATGTAGCAGTTTCCGTCAGATACCCGCATTAAAGGGGTCTTGCGAATTGCACCCGTTTTGCAACCGAGGTTCGTAACAATTATGACCGGCAGCCCACTGTCTCTCAGCGTCAAACCTTCTGTACCGTCGCTCGATTCGTAAAGTTCTACCTGATCGGCTACCCATTGTGATGGACTCGGAATGTACTTAGTCATTAATTTCTCCAGTACTAAACTTAAATTTTCGTCTTAGGTAAGATGTCTTATTGAGCCAAATCAGTGAAGGAGTCACAATCTTTAACCAATTTTAGATCAGCTAGATAATCGTTGTAAAAAGCTGGTTTAACTTCCGACTGTGTAAAGATGTTAAAAAGGTGGGAAATGAATAATTCCGTGGAAGAGGCAACAGAATCGTACTATCGTTGGCTGCACGCGTTCAATTCGAGAGATATTGATGGAATGCTCGAGGAAATGCATTTTCCACATATAAGGATATCCGGCCAAAATGAGATCCAGGTCTGGAATTCACGGGATGATCAAATCGTTCGCCACGACGGAATGACTGAAAGACTTCACTCAGAAAATTGGATCCAGACAGTTACATCTGACTTAAGGGCCGTTCAAGAGGGTCCAGATAAAGTTCATCTCGCTATGACACAACATCGACGTAATCGTGAGGGAAGGAACTACAATATTTTTGACACCCTTTGGATATTTACCCGGGAACATGGCAAATGGGGAGTTCGATTCCGATCTTCGTTTCAGTTTGGTTCGAGCGAAGTTGGGAGTGATGGAAACTGATACGAAGCTGCGTTTTCTTATTTACCCAAAACATGTGAGATAATTAGTGTTCCCGTTCGTTTAGTTCAGCCGAAAACACGGATAGTTAGGCATGTTACCTGTCGAATCCATACGAAACATTACTATTATTGCTCATGTCGACCATGGGAAGACTACTCTGGTAGATGCTTTTTTGAAGCAAAGTAACACTTTCACCGAGCGTGAAGATCCGGGCGAGCTGATTACAGATACCAACCCTCTAGAACGAGAAAAGGGTATTACGATCCTCGCGAAGAACGTTTCAATCGAATACCAGAATACCAAAATCAACGTTATCGATACTCCGGGCCATGCTGATTTCAGTGGTGAAGTTGAGCGAGTGATGAACATGGCAGAGGGATGCATCCTTTTGGTTGATGCAGTGGATGGTCCGATGCCTCAAACTCGATATGTTCTTCAACAGGCGATGGATCACGGTTTGATTCCTATTGTGGTCATTAACAAGATAGATAGGAAAGAGAGGCGCATTGAAGAAGTTCGAGGAGAGATTGATGATCTATTCTTGGAGCTTGCGACAGAAGAATCTCAATTGGAATATCCGGTGTTATACGCCTCGGCGAGGGAAGGCTATGCTTTGGAATCATTGGGTGACGAGCCCACTGGGATATTTCCGGTTCTTGATGCTATCTTAGAGAAAGTTCCGGCCCCTACGGGGAGCCCCAGATCGCCCTTCCAAATACTTGTGACGACATTAGACTACGACGATTATGCGGGCCAAATAGCTATTGGCAAGATCTCCCGGGGAACTGTAAACACAAAAGCTCAAGCAACTTTAATGACAAGAGATGGTACTTTTTCATCTCACATTCTTGAATCAGTATTTATATTTGAAGGAATGGGTAAGAAAAAAGTTCCGGAAGCCTTTGCAGGAGATATTGTGGCCCTAACGGGACTTAAGAACGTGCATATAGGGGATACGATAGCGGATTCTTCTTCGCCGGAGGCATTGGCTCCCATAAAAGTCGATGAGCCTACGGTGAAGATGACATTCGGATCAAACACATCTCCGTTGATGGGTAAGGAAGGATCTTTCTGCACCTCAAGAGAGTTATTCAAGCGTCTCTCGGAAGAGTTACGGGTGGATGTCGGTTTACGGTTGGACCGAACCGACATCCCAGATGAATTCGATGTTAGCGGGAGGGGAGAACTTCATTTATCAGTATTGGCTGAAACCATGAGAAGAGAGGGCTACGAGTTTCAGGTGTCTCAAGCCCAGCCCATAATAAGGGAGATAGATGGAAAGAAAAATGAACCATTTGAAACCCTGTTTATCGAGACTATTTCTGATTACTACGGAGTTCTTACGGAAGACCTGACTCGCCGTCTCGGTGTATTGGAAGAAGTAATCAACGATGGGGCAGGAAAAATACGAATGAAGTTCGTGGTTCCTACACGAGGCCTCATAGGGTTCCGTTCGTACTTCCAAAATATTACAAGAGGAGACGGAATTATGAACAGCAGATTCCTCTCATACAGACCGGTGGCAGGAGGAATCCGGAGTACGTCTCACGGATTCCTCGTTGCTTCCGAAGCAGGAGATTCTGTTACATACGGATTAATCAATGCACAAGAAAGGGGAAAGACAATTATTGGTGCTGGCATAAAAGTATATGAAGGGATGATAGTCGGTCTTCATTCGAGATCTACAGATCTCGTAGTTAATGTGTGCAAAGAAAAGAAACTGACGAATATGCGTTCTTCAACAGCAGATATCACGACCCAGCTAGTACGC
>Ga0187827_10001895_pt1 | contig 29552 bp, 26 predicted proteins | sample ETNtaG_39_FD_167969 | JGI IMG/M metagenome (GOLD analysis project Ga0187827, IMG submission 167969) | Marine microbial and viral communities from oxygen minimum zone, Eastern Pacific Ocean - ETNP2014_SV_150_PacBio MetaG (Illumina Assembly) | ecosystem: Environmental > Aquatic > Marine > Hypoxic...
TGGAGATAATACAACCTTTATAGTAAAGCTGATAACTCCTATTGCCATGGAAAAAGAACTGCGCTTTGCTATCAGGGAAGGCGGCCGCACTATAGGCGCAGGCGTTGTTAGTGAAATTACTAAATAATATTTTAGGCACTTTTAACTTTAAGGTTCAAACTTTGAATTATGAGAGACATTATTACATTATCATGCGCAGAATGTAAGCGACGAAACTATACTACAACAAAAAACAAAAAGAAAATGACATCCCGGTTGGAATTGCAAAAATACTGTCGTTTTTGTAGAAAACATACTTCTCATAAGGAGATCAAATAATTGTATAAAAGTAATAGGCCAGTAGCTCTAACGGATAGAGCGCCGGACTCCAAATCCGGATGTTGGGGGTTCAAATCCCTCCTGGCCTGCCATTTGTGATTATTGGGAGTACCGTCAAACCTGGTATGAAAGTAATAAATGTACAGAGCTAACCTTAGCTTCGCCGATCCTTATTACCTGTAATTTATTCTAAAAGAGTTAGGCTAAAAAAGAAGTTACCAAAAGATGAATAAGTATTTAAAACAAACAACTAAATTTTTGACAGAAGTAAAAACTGAAATAAAAAAGGTCAGTTGGCCTTCACGCAAAGAAACGACAGGTGGGACAGTTGTGGTATTGATTGCGGTATTAATTGCAGCTTCTTTTTTGGGTATTGTAGATATAAGTCTTTCAAAAATAGTAAAGGTATTAATTCAATATTAATTTGGAGCAAGAGGGTACATGAGTAAATGGGATAAAATCTAACTCATTCATCACTCGCATGCCCATCTACTCATTAACTTGATAAGAGAAAATATAATGACTTTGGGATGGTATGTTGTTCATACTTACTCCGGGTGTGAACAAAAAGTAAAAACAACTCTTGAAGAGCAGTTGGATCGTTTAGGTCTTCGCGATAAAGTTGGAAAAATAATGATTCCAACGGAAGATATTATAGAAATCAGAGGTGGAGCAAAAAAAATATCTTCTCGAAAGCGTTATCCAGGGTATATTTTCATTCAGATGGATATGGACGAAGACATGTGGTATATGGTGAAGAATATCCCGAAGGTAACTGGGTTTTTAGGAGGGAAGAATAAACCGACTCCAATTTCTGAAGAAGAGGTGAATCAACTAATAGAGCAATTAAAATCAGATACAGCTAAGCCCAAACCAAAGGTAATGTATGTTCATGGAGAAAATGTTCGTGTCGTTGATGGTCCTTTTACAAACTTTAATGGGGTGATTGAAGATGTTAACCCTGATAAGGGAAAAATAAGAGTGATAGTAAGTATTTTCGGTAGATCAACGCCGGTTGAGCTTGAATTTACTCAAGTTGAAAAAGTTTAGGAGAAAAAATGGCTAAAGAAGTTAAAGGTATGATCAAATTACAGGTCCCTGCTGGGAAAGCCAATCCTTCGCCCCCGGTAGGCCCGGCATTGGGACAGCATGGAGTTAATATTATGGAGTTTTGTAAGGCTTTTAACGCTAAAACTAAGGGAAAAGAAGGAACGATTATTCCAGTTGTCATAACTGTTTACAGCGACAGATCTTTTTCTTTTATCATGAAGTCACCACCAGCGTCAATTTTGCTAAAACAAGCAGCCGGAATTGCTAAGGGCTCATCCGAGCCATCTAAAAATACTGTAGGGCAGGTTACCAAGGATCAGATAAAGGAAATAGCAAAAACAAAGAAAGAAGATTTAAACGCTGTTGATCTTGAAGGAGCTGTAAAAATTATTGAAGGTACTCTCAGAAGTATGGGGATAAAAATAGCTTAATTATGCCTAAACACGGGAAAAAATTCAGACAAGCAACACAGCAAATTGAAGGAGAAAAAATGTATTCTTTAACTGAAGCTGTCCAGCTTTGCCAGAAGGTTGCCTTTGCCGGATTCAATGAGTCGGTAGATGTTACTGTCAAATTAGGTGTTGACCCGCGTCATGCGGAGCAAAATGTAAGAGGAAGTGTTGTTTTGCCAAAAGGAACAGGTAAAACAGTTAAGGTATTAGTCTTCGCAAAGGGCGAGAAAGAAAAAGAGGCAAAAAAAGCCGGGGCTGATTTTGTTGGTGCGGAAGACTTGATAAAAAAAATAAGTGGTGGATGGATGGAATTTGAGAGGGTAGTTGCAACGCCTGACATGATGGGGCTGGTGGGAAAACTGGGTAAAGTTCTTGGTCCACGAGGCCTTATGCCAAATCCTAAATCAGGGACAGTAACTGTAGATTTGGCTCGTGTAATAAAGGAAATAAAAGCCGGGAAAATAGAATTCAGGGTAGACAAGGCAGGAATTGTTCATGCCCCTGTCGGTAAAATCAAATTTCCTTCTGAAGATCTTGTGGAAAATATAAAAGTTTTATTGGGGATATTGTTACGATTAAAGCCGGCGTCAAGCAAAGGGCAATATATTCAAAAAATCTCAATTTCATCTACGATGGGAGCAGGTATATTGGTAGATAATTCGCAGGTTGATAGAATGATTGCTTGAAATTAATCATTTGTCATTGGCCACAGGTTATTGGTGACCGATTAATTGTAAATAACTAATGACCATTAACTAATAAAGGGGGAGATATAAATTTCATTAACTAAAGAGTTAAAGAAGGAAAAGATAGCTCAATTGAACGAAAAGTTTTCAGGGACCAAGGCAGCGGTATTGGCTGATTACACTGGCATGAATGTAAAAGAAATGGAAACCTTAAGGGCTGGATTCCGCAAAGCTTCTGTAGATTGCCAAGTGGTTAAAAATACTTTTGCTATCAAGGCTGCCCAGGGAACTTCATTTGAAGTAATTTCTAAAAAGTTTGCTGGACCTGTCGCAATAGCTTTTAGTTATGATGATGTTGTAGCACCAGCAAAAATCATCTCTGAATTTAACAAAAAAAATAATAATAAGCTAAAGGTTACCGGTGGACTTATAGAAGGAAAAGAAGTTACCCCCGATGAAATAAAAATAATAGCTGCTCTTCCGTCTAAAAAAGTTTTAATAGGGAAAATAATGGCCAGTATGCAATCGCCTGTGAGAGGATTTATAGGAACACTCAATGGCGTGATTGGAAATTTTGTTGGTGTATTAAAGTCGATTAAAGATGAAAAAGAAAAAAAATAACGCATGGTCAATAATCAGCGACCAACCGGTATTTATTTTTAATTGCTAATAAATTTATAAGGAAAGGGGAATCTAATGGCTTTAACAAAAAAAGATGTAATATCGTTTATTGATAATATGACTGTTTTGGAAATGTCGGAACTCGTGAAAGAACTGGAAGATAAGTACGGTGTAACTGCTGCAGCACCTGTTGCTGTGGCATCGGGAATGGGAGAGGAAAAGCCTGCTGAAGAGGAAAAAACAGAATTCAATGTAACCCTAACCTCTTTTGGTAATAAAAAGATTCAGGTAATTAAGGTTGTTCGTGAAATTACAGGATTAGGTCTAAAAGAAGCAAAAGATGCAGTGGAAGGAGCTCCAAAAGTAATTAAAGAAGGAATTAATAAAGAAGAAGCAGAAGAAATTAAAAATAAACTTGAAAATGTAGGAGCAACAATAGAAATTAAATAATAATATTAACGAGGTAATTATCTATGAAATCTGTTTTTAAAACAGAAAAACTCGAGTACAGAAAAAGAAAAGATTTCACCAGTCTACCCGAAATTATTTCTATCCCAGATTTAATTTTGATTCAGAAAAAGTCCTTTGAAAATTTTTTGCAACTTTCTGAGAAACCCCAAAACAGAAATATAAAGGATCTGGAAGGTGTATTTAGAGAAGTATTCCCGATTTCTAACTTGAACGGAACCGCAAGTTTAGACTATTTGGGATATGAAATAGGTCACTGGGAGTGTGGTTGTGGTGAATATAAGGAACTTGGCGGTCCTAGTATGGAGTGCGAAAAATGTAAAAAAGTTATTAAACTTAAAGAAAAATTAAATATTAATGAATGCCGCCAGAAAAGTATGACTTATTCCAGTCCACTTAAGTTGAAAGTTAGGTTAGTACGTTACAATAAAGAAAGAATAAATTTCCGGTCTAAAGACAGTGCTGACCCTATAGGAAAAATACTCGCTGAAACAGTAAAGCACCCTAAAAAACAGTACACTATTTTTCTTCATGGAACGAAAATCACCAGGGAGGTTTTGTCCACATTGAAAAGTTCCGATATTGGGGAGGTTTTGATTAAGACTGTAAAAGATATAAAAGAGCAAAAAGTATATATAGGTGAAATTCCGTTGATGACAGAAAGAGGTACATTTGTCATTAATGGAACAGAAAGAGTTATTGTTTCTCAAATGCATAGATCTCCTGGCGCGTTTTTTACTCATGATAAAGGAAGAACCCATTCCAGTGGAAAAATACTCTATTCCGCAAGAATCATTCCTTACCGTGGTTCCTGGATAGATCTTGAATTTGACGCAAAAGATATTTTGTATGTTCGTATAGACCGAAAAAGAAAACTTCCCGCAACAATAATTTTAAGAGCCCTCGGTTTGTCAACTGAAGAAATATTAAAAAGCTTCTATGAAATCCAAAAAGTTCGCTACGATCCTGGGAAAGATGAATATTTAATGGACCAAGAAAATTTGCTAATTGGGATTAGAGTGATGGAAGACATTCTTGATAAGAAAAGTGGTGAGGTTATAGTTAAAGCATCTAAGAAGATTACTAAAAGCGCTATCAAAAAGATTAAAAAATTTGGAAAATCTAAATGGATATCAATTAATCCGGATGATCTTGATGGCAAAGTTATTGCGGAAGATGTGGTCGATAAAAAAACAGGTGAGATTCTTTTGGAAGTGAATTCTCTCATTGAAGAAAGTTCACTGTCGACAGTTTCACATAAAAAAATAAGAGAGTTTTCTATTTTACATATTGATGAACAGAGCATTGATTTCTCTTTGAGAGATACTATAGCTTTAGAAAAAGCTCAAACTCAGGAAGATGCGCTTCGTGTGATATATAAAAGGTTGCGGCCGGGAGAACCTCCAACTATAGAAATAGCAAAAAATCTTTTTAACAGTCTCTTTTTTGATAGAAAACGATATGACTTAGCGGGAGTCGGGCGATTAAAACTAAATGAGAAATTAAATCTGGATGTTCCGCTATCAACCAGAGTACTTACCAAAGAGGATATTGTAGCAGTTGTCAGGTATCTTCTGGGCCTCCGAACAGGGCAAGGGTCTATAGACGATATAGACCACCTTGGAAATAGGAGGGTTCGTTCGGTTGGGGAATCATTGGAAAACCAATTTCGTATGGGCTTGGTTCGAATGGAAAGGGCTATCACCGAGAGGATGAGCATGCAGGACCTTGATGAGTTAATGCCTCATGACGTAATTAATTTTAAACCTATCACCGCAGCTCTTCAGGAGTTTTTTGGCAGTAGTCAACTTTCACAATTTATGGATCAAACAAATCCTCTTTCGGAAATTACTCATAAACGGAGACTAAGTGCCCTCGGGCCTGGCGGACTAACAAGAGAACGTGCCGGCTTTGAAGTCAGAGATGTTCATCCAACCCATTACGGGCGGATTTGCCCCATAGAAACACCGGAAGGACCAAATATCGGGTTAATAGCATCATTGAGTACTTATGCCAGAATCAATCAATATGGGTTTATTGAAACTCCCTATCGTAAAGTTGTAAATGGTACTGTAACTAATGAAATTCGTTATCTCAATGGGAGGGAGGAAGAAAAAAAGATAATTGCCCAATCTAAAGCCCCACTAAATAGCAAAAATCGTTTTATTAATGAGTTTGTTTCCGCTAGAGCCGCAGGTAACCTGGTGATGGTGCAGGCAGATACAGTGGATTATATGGATGTATCACCGAAGCAGTTAATTAGTGTAGCGGCTTCTTTGATTCCTTTTCTTGAGCATGACGACGCTAACCGTGCTTTGATGGGTTCTAATATGCAGAGGCAGGCAGTTCCACTTTTGAGAACAGAAGCCCCCCTCGTGGGAACAGCAATGGAAGATATTGTTGCCAGGGATTCAGGAGCTGTAGTGTTAGCAAGAACTTCAGGAGAAGTTGTTAGTGTTGATGCTTCAAGGATAGTGGTTCGCAATGAACAAGACGGAGAAAAAAGCGCTCAGAGCGATTCAACAGTGCAGATTTATTCTTTGCGAAAGTTTCAGCGTTCGAATCAAAATACTTGTATTAACCAAAAACCAATTGTTAGTACAGGAATGAAAATTAAAAAGGGAGGTGTTATTGCTGACGGTCCTGCCATCGATAAAGGAGAGTTATCGCTTGGGAAAAATATCTTAGTCGCTTTTATGCCATGGAAGGGTTATAACTTTGAAGATGCTATTGTTGTTAGCGAAAAGCTTGTTAAGGATGATGTATTTACTTCTATTCACATAGAAGAATTTCAGGTGGAGGCGAGAGATACCAAACAGGGAAAAGAAGAGATTACTCGTGATATTCCAAACATTGGAGAAGAGACATTAAGGGATCTAGATGAAAGCGGAATTGTTCGAATAGGTGCTAGTGTTAAGCCTGATGACATCCTAGTAGGAAAAATAACACCTAAAGGAGAGACCCAGCTAAGCCCTGAAGAAAAACTGCTTAAAGCAATTTTTGGAGAAAAAGCCGGTGATGTAAAGGACACTTCATTGCGTGTTTCACCTGGAATAGAAGGTACTGTGGTTGATGTAATGGTTTTTTCCAGAAAAGGGATTGATAAGGATTCTCGCTCACTAACTATCGAAGAGGAAGAAATAAAACGTATTGAAAAAGACTATTCAGATGAAATTAAAATCGTAAAAGAAGAGCGGGATAAAAAAATTAGAAAACTGCTTTGTGGTAAAACATCAGCCAATCAAGTTATTGATTTAAAAACTAAACAAGTAGTTATTCAGAAAAAAAAGAAAATTACAGAAGAAATACTGCTTTCTTTAAAAAATGAAGATTTGTTTCGAGTTAATGTTCAGAATGAGCCTATACAGGACGAAATAAGTGAAATACATGAAGTGGCAAAAGATCAAATTCATGCGCTAAAAACCGTGATGAATGAAAATATTGCCAAACTCCGAAAAGGAGATGAACTGCCCCCAGGTGTTATTAAGCTTGTCAAAGTATCTATAGCAATGAAAAGAAAGCTCTCTGTTGGAGATAAAATAGCAGGTCGGCATGGGAATAAGGGAATTGTTTCTATAATAGTTCCTGAAGAAAATATGCCGTATTTGGAAGATGGGACGCCTGTTCACATTATTTTAAATCCTTTAGGAGTTCCATCCAGAATGAATGTAGGGCAGATTTTAGAAACAATTCTAGGATCAGCCGCGAAAAAACTTGGCATACATATAGCGACCCCGGTTTTTGACGGTGCAACCGAAGAAGATATTAAGATGTTGCTTGAAAAAGCAGGTCTTCCTGAAACGGGTAAAATGCAATTGTATAACGGAGAAACAGGAGAACCTTTTGATCAAGAAGTTTTAGTCGGTCAGATTTATATGTTGAAACTCCACCATTTAGTCGATGATAAAATTCATTCAAGATCAACAGGGCCTTACTCGTTAGTAACTCAGCAACCATTAGGAGGAAAGGCTCAATTCGGAGGACAACGCGTAGGAGAAATGGAGGTTTGGGCCTTAGAGGGATACGGGGCAGCGAATATCTTGCAAGAAATGCTTACTGTAAAATCTGACGATGTAGAGGGAAGAAAACGAATGTATGAAAGTATTGTCAAGGGAAGAGACACATTGCAGCCAAGCTTGCCAGAATCTTTTAATGTAATGGTTAAAGAATTGCAGAGCTTAGGAATAGATGTAGAATTGATGGATGATAAGGAAGGAAAGAAAACTAAACAAACAACGATTAATTAGCGGTTATCTTTAAAGATGTCTGTATAACTGCTTGTCATGTTGCTGGCCAATTGATTATTATTAATTTTTTTAAGGGGTCAAAATTTGTATAATCTGTCAAATTTATTTGAGAAAACTAAAAATCCTATAGAATTTAATTCAATAAGAATTAGGATTGCTTCACCTGAAAAAATTAGATCATGGTCTTATGGAGAAGTAAAAAAACCGGAAACGATTAATTACAGGACTTTTAAGCCTGAAAGAGATGGTCTTTTTTGTGCAAAGATTTTTGGTCCAGTAAAGGACTGGGAATGTAATTGTGGTAAGTATAAGCATATGAAGCATAAAGGAGTTGTTTGTGAAAAATGTGGGGTAGAAGTTATCTTATCAAAAGTTAGAAGAGAACGAATCGGGCATATCGAACTGGCGAGCCCGGTAGCGCATATTTGGTTTTTTAAGAGTTTGCCAAGCCGAATAGGTCATATATTAGATATTCCTTTAAAAAATATTGAAAGAATTTTATATTTTGAAAACTATATTGTAGTTGATGCCGGAAAAACATCTTTAAATAATCTGGATTTGATTACTGAAGAACAATATCGGGAATTGGAATTAGAACATGGAGAAGAATTTAAGGCCCTTATTGGGGCAGAAGCCATTGATTATTTACTGAAAAACATTGAATTAGACAAACTCTCGAAAAGTTTAAGGGAAGAATTAAAAAATGCAACCTCGGTTCAAAATAGAACAAAACTAGCAAAGCGGTTGAAAATAATAGAGGCATTTAGAAAATCGGGGAACAAACCGGAATGGATGGTAATGAAGGTGATTCCAGTTATTCCACCTGAATTAAGGCCACTTGTGCCTTTAGAAGGCGGTCGATTTGCGACCTCAGATTTGAATGATTTGTATAGAAGAGTCATCAACCGAAATAACAGGTTGAAAAGACTGCAAGAGTTAAGAGCTCCTCAAATAATAATACGAAATGAGAAAAGAATGCTGCAGGAAGCAGTATCCGCTTTGTTTGACAATGGAAGGAGAGGTAGAATTTTGCGCGGCTCTGATAAACGACCGTTAAAATCCCTTAGTGATATGTTAAAGGGTAAGCAGGGCCGATTCAGACAGAACCTGCTCGGAAAGCGTGTTGATTATTCCGGACGTTCTGTTATTGTCGCAGGACCAGAATTAAAATTCCATCAGTGTGGACTCCCAAAAAAAATGGCTGTGGAACTTTTTAAACCTTTTATATTTAACAAACTGGAAGAAAAAGGATATGCGACTACCATTAAAGCCGCAAAACGATTGGTGGAAAAAGAACAACCTGAAATTTGGGAAGTTTTGGAAGAGGTCGTTAAAGATCGCCTTATTCTTCTTAATCGTGCTCCCACTCTTCATAGATTGGGAATTCAGGCATTTCAACCAATGTTGATAGAAGGGAAAGCTATTCAGGTTCATCCATTAGTTTGTACGGCATTTAATGCTGATTTTGATGGAGACCAGATGGCGGTTCACGTTCCTCTGTCTCTGGAAAGTCAAATAGAAGCCAAGATGCTTATGCTGTCTTCGCATAATATTTTATCTCCCGCAAATGGGAAGCCGATTGCAACACCATCCCAGGACATAGTTTTAGGATGCTACTATTTAACAAAAAAAAGGGGAGGAGCAAAAGGGGAAGGAAAAGTATTTGCCAGTTGCCAGGAAGTTCATATAGCTTATAATGCTGGGGAAATACATATTCAGGCTAAAATATTTGTCAGAATAAACGGAGAATTGGAAGAAACAACCGTTGGTCGAATTTTGTTATTTGAAATTACTCCGAAAGAAATTTCATTTTCTGATGTTAATCAATTAATGTCTAAAAATGTTTTGACAAATCTTGTTAACGAGGCTTTTCTGAAAGCGGGAAGAGAAAAAACAGTAATATTTCTTGATGATTTAAAAGAACTAGGGTTTGAGCATGCGACCAAAGGGGGAATAACTTTCTCTATCGATAATTTGAGGATTCCTGCAAATAAGAAATACCTTGTCGAAAATGCAAGAAAAGAAGTTCTTAAAGTGGAAGGACAATATAGGGATGGTTTAATTACTAAAGGAGAAAGATATAATAAAATTATTGACATTTGGGCTCGTGTTACCGAAAAGGTTTCTGATGAAATGTTTAACGAACTGGAAAAAGAAGACGAGCATATTGTTAACGACAGTTCGGGGGAACAAAAGGAATTTAATCCCATCTTTATTATGGCGGATTCAGGCGCAAGAGGGAGTCATCAACAACTTCGACAATTGGCCGGCATGAGAGGACTTATGGCAAAACCTTCAGGAGAAATTATTGAGACACCTATTACGGCTAATTTTAGAGAAGGCCTCACTGTTTTACAATATTTTGTATCAACGCATGGAGCAAGAAAAGGTTTAGCCGATACCGCATTGAAAACAGCTAATTCTGGTTACCTAACACGTCGTCTGGTAGATGTGACACAAGATGTAATTATTACAAGTCGTGATTGCAAAACTCTTAATGGAATCGAAGTAACTGCACTTGTAGAGAGTGGTGAGGTTATACAATCTCTCAGTGAAAGAATTTTGGGTCGAATAGCATTGGAAGATATTAGTGACCCTTTTACGCAAGAAGTACTGCTCAAAGCCAATCGGTTAATTGATGAAGACGCCGTTGAAATCATTGAAAATGCAGGATTGGAAAAAGTTAAGATTCGTTCTGTTTTGACCTGTGAATTAACAACTGGCGTATGTGTAATGTGTTATGGGAGAAACCTTGCCACAGGCGAGATGGTTAGTATTGGTGAAGCGGTGGGTGTTGTTGCGGCTCAGTCTATAGGTGAACCGGGAACTCAATTAACCATGAGAACATTTCATATAGGGGGAACGGCCAGCAGGATTACAGAACAGACAACCCTTAAAACAAAAAGGGGAGGTTGCGTTAAATACCTTGATCTCGATGTAATACGAAATAAAGATGGCCACACTATCGTTATGAAACGAAATGGTAAAATTATCATTCAGGATGAAAACGGTCGAGAAAAGGAAAGATTTTCCGTTGTATATGGAGCAAGGTTAAAAACGAAGGAGGAACAGGAGGTAAGACCAGGGGATTTGCTTGCAGAGTGGGATCCATTTACAATGCCTATTATTACAGAAATGAGTGGAAAAGTAGCCTTTGGAGATATTATTGAAGGACTTACTATGAGAGAAGAAGTGGACGAAGTAACTGGACTTTCAAGAAAAGTAATTGCCGAACACAGGGAAGAAAAACGGCAACCGCGGATTTCAATTAAGGATGCTAAAAATAAAACTATAGCGCGACATCTTTTGCCGGCAGGTGCACATTTAATGGTGATGGAGGGCGATAATGTGCATGAAGGGGACTTAATTGCAAAAATTCCAAGAGAAACTACAAAAACAAAAGATATTACTGGTGGTTTACCCAGAGTAGCAGAACTCTTTGAAGCTAGAAAACCTCATGAGCAGGCTACTATTTCAGAAATTGATGGTGTAGTGAAATTTGGCGGATTTGAAAAAGGAATGAGAAAAATTATAGTGGTTAATGAAAGCGATGAGGAAAAAGAATATCTCATTAAACGAGGAAAACATATTAGTGTGCATGAAGGAGACAAGGTTAAGGCCGGTGAACCATTAATGGGTGGAGCGGTAAACCCTCATGATATTCTTGATGTCTTAGGCGAAGAAGAACTTCAGAAATACCTTGTGAACGAAGTCCAGGAAGTATACCGTCTACAGGGAGTCCAAATTAATGATAAACATATAGAAGTAATTGTAAAACAAATGCTTCGTCATGTTATTATAGAAAATTCTGGAGATACTGATTTTCTCATTGGTGAACAAGTTTCGAAAAATATTTTTTCAAAAAAGAATGAAGACGCAATTCAAAAGGGTGAAGAACCAGCTCAATGCAGGCCAATTCTGCTCGGCATTACTAAATCTTCTCTGAGTACAGATAGTTTTATTTCTGCTGCATCTTTTCAGGAAACAACTCGTGTATTAACAGAAGTAAGCGTTAGCGGAAAAGTTGATCATTTAAAAGGATTAAAGGAAAACGTAATTATGGGTCGTTTGATTCCAGCCGGAACAGGGTCAAAATACTATAAAGATGTTGCAATAAAAGGAGAAAAAAGAGAAATGCCAGAGAAAGCTGATGAGGTGAAAGAACAGGAATCTGAAGTGCTGGTCAGCAGAATACCCGTAAATCCGATTTAACCCTTTTACGAAGATTCTCATTATATAATTAGTTTATGGGAAAGTGCCTGTCAAAAGAAAATCAAATATAGTTTCTCAATATTTACTAAATAAAGTTTCCCCTTTTATATGTCTTATTGGCTTTGGTTACTGGGGGAAAATTATTTAAAAAAACCTCTGTGAACTGGGTGTTCTTTACGCAGCCTGCGATTCTAACCAAAACCTTATTTCAGAACAAAAAAAATATTTTCCGGCGTTAACTTTACCTCATCATTTGATGAAGTTCTGCAAAACAAAGATATAAAGGCTCTTGCTATATCAACACCTGCTGCAACTCATGCTAATTTTGTAAAACAGTCTTTATTGGTTGGCAAAGATGTTTTTGCCGGTGTTCCTGCAAAACAGATAGCGTGGACATGCCAGTGTGGAACGACTTTAAAGGTTTGTAATGATCATGCTCTTTGTAAGCATTGCGGGAATGAATATATACTAAAAAATGGTAAAGCAATAGTAGACTTAAGTAAATGAGACATGAGTAATATGAAAACTCATAAAAATTTATTTCAAGAAATAGAAGTTCTAAAAAAATGACATTAAGTTTTTGAAACGTAAAATGAATAAGTGAGAAATTATTTATTATTTCATATCTTTTCATTTCATGTCATACACTTACTCTCCCATTTGCCCATTAACCTAAAATGCATATATTAGGGATATCCGCTTTTTATCATGATAGCGCTGCCTGCTTGGTAAAAGACGGTAAAGTTTTTGCTGCGGCTCAAGAGGAGCGTTTTACAAGGAAAAAACATGATCCCAGATTTCCTGGGAATGCGATTGATTATTGTCTTAAAGAAGCAGGAATTACCTCAAAAGATCTCAATTATGTTGTTTTCTATGACAAGCCGTTCTTAACATTTGAACGTCTCCTGTTGAGTTATCTAACTGTTGCCCCTAAAGGACTTCGTTCATGGTTGGAAGCGATGCCTTTATGGTTAGGGAAAAAACTTCATATAGCAAAAGTCATTCAAAAAGAGTTGGATTTTGATAAAGAAATTCTGTTTACCGAGCATCATGAAGCCCATGCCTCTTCTGCTTTCTATCCATCACCTTTTAAAGAAGCTGCCATATTAACAATTGATGGAGTAGGGGAGTGGGCTACTGCAAGTTATGGGTTTGGAAAGGGCAAAGAGATTAATCTTTTAAAGGAACTTCATTTTCCGGATTCTTTAGGGCTTCTGTACTCGGCATTTACTTATTTTACCGGATTCAAGGTTAATTCCGGAGAATATAAACTTATGGGCCTGGCTCCTTACGGGGAACCTTGTTATAAAGACCTTATTCTTAAAGAGCTGATTGATGTTAAACAAGACGGATCTATCCGCCTGAACCTCTCCTATTTTGATTTTTTGGGTGGTCTCCGGATGACAAATAAACGCTTTTCTCAACTTTTCAGTGGTGATCCCCGTAAGCCTGAAGCGCCTATAACCAAAAGAGAAATGGATATTGCTGCCAGTATTCAAGTGATAACAGAGGAAATAGTTTTAAATATGGCAAATCACGTTTATAAAGAGACTAAACTCAAGAATCTATGCCTCGCAGGAGGAGTGGCACTAAATTGTGTGGCTAATGGGCGAGTATTACGTGAAGGTCCTTTTGAAAAAATCTGGATACAGCCTGCAGCAGGTGATGCTGGTGGTGCTTTGGGAGCAGCCCTGAGTGTATGGCATCGCTATCTTAATGAAGAGCGTAAAACACCTGAAGAACAGGACAGTCAGAGAGGTTCTTATCTTGGACCCGTCTTCTCTAATGAAGAAGTTAAAATATTTTTGAAAAATAATCAATATCCATATCATTTGTTGCCTAAGAAGACAAGAGCATACATTATTGCGAAACAGATAGCCTCCGGAAAAATTCTTGGGTATTTGGCCGGTCGCATGGAATTTGGACCGAGAGCTCTTGGAGCAAGAAGTATACTCGGAGACCCGCGCAGCCAGGAAACACAGAGTGTGATGAATTTAAAGATAAAATACAGAGAATCATTTAGACCCTTTGCCCCTTCAGTAATTAAGGAAAAAGTTTCAGAATATTTTGAAACAAATGAACCAAGTCCGTATATGCTTTTGGTCGCTAAAGTAAAAAAAGAAAGGTGTTTTTCTCAACCTTCATCGAACGAATTGGGTATTCTGGAACGCCTGAATTTTAAAAGGAGCGATATACCGGCTGTAACACATCTTGATTATTCAGCCAGAGTTCAAACAGTTAGCCAAAAAGATAAACCTGATTATTACTCGATAATATCAGAATTTGAAAAATTGACCGGATACGCTGTTTTAGTCAATTCAAGCTTCAATGTGCGTGGAGAACCGATAGTCTGCACACCGGAAGATACTTACAAATGTTTTATGCGGACTAAAATAGATGTTCTGGTAATGGAAGACTGCATTCTTTATAAAGAGGAACAGCCTCCATGGGAAGAGGCTGAGGAGTGGAAAAATGATTTTATCCTCGACTGATAAAAAAGAAATCCGGAAATTTGGAACAGTTGCCCTTCTTTTCTTCGGGTTTCTATGCATTATAGCTGTATGGCGGCAAAAAGTTGTAGTTGCTTATTTTTTTGGCACTCTGTCCTTGTTGGGCATTGGATTTTTAATATTACCGCGCATTTTAAAACCCGTTTATGATAAATGGATGCAAATTGCCCATTTTATAGGCAAAGCAATCACTGTGATAGTGTTGACTATGATGTACTATTTAGTCATAACGCCTTTTGCTTTGATGAAAAAAATATTTGGTGGTTCTCCAATTCCACTAAAGCCGAACAAAAGTGTTTCATCATATTGGGTAAGCCGTTCTGAATTAGCGCAACCAAAAGAAAGGTTTGTAAAAAGATTTTAAGGAGGTAAAAATGCCAAACCAGTCCATAATAAAAGAATTCTGGGAGTTTTTAAAATTTAGAAAACGTTACTGGTTGTTGCCTATTGTAATTATTTTGTTGCTGTTTGGAGCTTTGATCGTTTTCACTGAAAGCAGTGCTGTAGCGCCTTTTGTTTATGCTTTGTTTTAACTCAATCGGGAAGCAACAGTAGAAATTTAATTGACAACACTTTTTGAACTCTTTAAGATGGCAAGTTATATTTGGAGCCGAGGTAGCTCATTCGGTAGAGCAAAGGACTGAAAATCCTTGTGTAGGCGGTTCGATTCCGTCCCTCGGCATTCCTTTTAATTAATACAATTCAATTAATTACAGGTTGAGTCCTTTGTTCTAAAAAACTCCGTTTTTTCTCAATTGTGCCCATGTTGCAACAGTAAGCTTTGTTTTACTAATAAGGATTCCACAATCCCCGCTTCCTTAACCTTGCTTCTCTGTCATGAATCCTAAACCCCTGCAAATACTTAAATAAAAAAATTTATTAAAGTATTACCATACCCCTGTTCCTGAAATTAAAATCAATACAGTATAGAAAAAAGCAGTCAAGATGGCAAACACCACCCTATAGATCACTATATTATTAAATAACCAAGAATTAAAATCTTTCTCCTTTTGGAAAGAGGAAAGGGCAAGATTTTTAATTAGCTTTTGGATCAATATTTCTTTTTAGTAATTGACGAATTGAATCAAAAAGGTTTTTATTGCTAGATGAAAAATCAGCCATAGCTTATGTTTTCTAAACTAATCAGTCAATGAAAATGATGATACTGGAAAGCAGAAAAGTAAAGATTAATTTGACCTCGGTTTTTTGATTCTATCAGTCGTAATCAAACGGAGTTAATGGTTTTGACTTGTCGTTACTTTCGTTAACTTTTTTTAGAGAGTCGTTAAAAATATTTTGTAAAGACTCCGATCTCTTTTTATGAGCCTTCTCTGATTCTTTAAATTTTTTTTCTATCGTAACTTTCTGCTGCTTGGATTTGATTAATGCATCTTTAAAGCGATCACCGGAAGATTGCTCAAGAATAGGTCTTCTTTCCTCAATAACCTTCCCGTCAATGCGGTCAATAACCAATATTGTGTTGCAACAGGGGCATTTAATTTCAAAGTATTGCATTTATTTAACGACTTTCGATGTATTAACGATTTATGATATATTAATATAAAGTCGGACTAATTAATAGAGTAAAATCTTTTATAAAAAGAATGGGATTTACGTAATAATTTTATACCGTTTAAATACTCCATTACAAAATATTAAGACCAAAGAAGATTTAAGGAATATTAAATCTTCTAATCTTATAATAAGACTTCAAACCATAGGTGAAATTTTAATAGAAATAATAAAAGATGTACAAACAGTTACAAAAGAGCAGATGTATTGTAAGCTTGAAAATTATAAATGTGAAATACTTACGGGATTATAGGAATAGATAGGATTAATGAAATTTATCATATTCATCCTGTTATCCTGTAGGATGTTTTTGCGGGGTTTACTTTTTGATTAGTTCTTTAAGATGGGCAACTTCATCGGAATCAAGGTGACGAAACTCCCCGAGACTTAATTCTTTCAGATTAAGGAAAGCATATTTAATTCTTCTTAACTTTGATACAGGATGCCCAATCGCTTTGCATAATATCCTGACCTGCCTTTTTCTTCCTTCAATAAGAACAAACCTTAACCAGCAGTTATTTCCGGTTATCCTTTCTATCCCAACTCGTAACGGGGTAGCAGGAATTCCTCTGATTTTTATGCCTTTGGTCAGCCGCCTTATTTTTTTTTCATTAGGGATGCCTCGCGTCCGGGCAAGGTAAACTTTTGGTATCTGCTTTGATGGATGAGCCAAACCATGGGCAAGTATTCCGTCATTGGTTAGTAGCAAAAGGCCTTCGGTATTAATATCCAAACGTCCCACAGGGAAAATCCTTTCTTTAATATTTTTAATCAAGTCACGGACAGTAGGACGGTTTTTATCATCGTTTAGTGTCGTTACATATCCCCTCGGCTTATTTAAAATCAGATAGACCGGTTTTTCTTTTTTTAAAATTAGCTTACCGTCTATTTTTATATGGTCTTTTGTTGGATCTGCTTTGGCCCCCAGTTGTGTTACAATAGTGCCGTTAACCGTTATGCGGCCTTCCAGAATAAGCTTCTCCGCTTTTCGTCTGGAGGTGATTCCTGCAATGGCTAAAATTTTTTGCAGCCGGATTTCGCTACGCATAGGTACTTATCCAAACGATATGTTCAATGCAATCAGAATTGCAAACGCCAGGGATTTACAAGGCAGAACCTTTTAGTTTTCCGCTTCAGGGTTTGAACCGTTACTTGTATCGGTTTGGTTTTTTTGCTCAAATGGAAGGTCAGGTTGGGATAGCTCAGGAGGCGCTGATCCTTCAATTACCATATCCTGTTCTTTAAACTCCTCCAGGGAAGGCATGTCACCAATGCTTTTCAATCCAAAATATTCTAGGAATTTCCTGGACGTACCATACATGATAGGTCTTCCTGGAACTTCTCGTCTTCCCATAATACGGATCAGGTTTTTCTCCAGGAGAGTTTTAATGACCCCAGCCGAATCCACCCCTCTAATATTGTCAATTTCAAGACGGGTGATCGGTTGTTTATAAGAAATTATAGAAAGGGTGTCCAGAGCTTGCTTTGAAAGGCGGGCTGCTCGGTCCGTCTTATGAAATTTTCGAATCCAATCCGAGTATTCGTGTCTTGTAGCCAATTGATATCCGCCTGCAACTTCCTGTATCTGCAAATTGCGATTTTCGTACTCTTGTCTCAGTTCTTCAAAAACCGTGTTTAATGCTTCCCGATTAAATTTTTTGCAAAAAAGCTCGCGCAGCTTATCCACAACAAGAGGTTTATCCGATACCAGTAAAAGATTTTCAATTATTGCTTTCAGATTAATCTCTTCCATTGACATCTTCCTCAGGGGCCTTAAAAATTCTAATAGGACCAAACTGCTTAATTTGCTGAATTTTTACCATATTTAATTTCATCAATTCAAGAAGACCTAAAAAAGTAGCTATAACTTCTAATTTGGATTTAAAGGAACGCAATAAATCATCAAAAGTGATACTTGCCACAGTACTTAACTTTTCCATTATATAATTAATTTTATCAGTAACCGAGATTTCATCAACGCTTATATCATAATCATCTCTGAATGAAAGTTCTTTCATAACATGTTTAAAAGCAATCATCAGATCGAAAACGGTGACGTCATACTTTACGTCATCATCTCCCTCTTCTAATTGCGCTGAAACATTTCGAGTAAAAACTTTATTTTGATGGAATTCCATGACCCGCAGTTTTCCAGCCGCTTCCTTATATTTCTTATACTCCAGTAGTTTCCTGACTAACTTCTCTCTCGGGTCTTCACCGGATTCTTCCTCATCTTCCTGTTCCTGCTGTGGGAGCAGCATTTTTGATTTAATCCGTGCCAGTTCCGCTGCCATTACCAGGTAGTCTCCAGCAACAGAAAGATTCAGTTCTTTCATCAGGTTAATGTAGGCGAGGTATTGTTTGGTAATATCAGAAATGGGGATATCGTATATATCAAGTTTCTGTTCTTTGATTAAATGGAGCAGTAAATCAAGCGGACCTTCAAAAACATCAAGTTGTACTTTGTAATCCATTTGCAAGTTGATAGTAAAAGAATTTTCCTTTAAAACGGCAGATTTCAGAATAACAAAGAAGTAAGACAAATATCAAATATTCTGAAAAATATCAATTCTCTTTTATAGTTAAAAGCTGACAACTGATGGCTGATAGCTAAGCACTATTTAATCCGTATGCCTAAAACATTCTCTATGGCATCTTTTCCAATAATCCCTTGCCTGATCAGTTTGGGAAGAGTTTCGCACACATCAAGAACAGTTGAACTTTGAGTCTCGGTTGCCTTCCCGCCATCCAGAAGTAAATCTATTTTATCTCCAAGAGATTTTATTACCTCTACAGCAGAAGCAGGTTCAGGCTTATTTGATACATTTGCACTGGATCCTGTAATCGGGAATCCGGATAACTCACATAATTGCCGCACAAAACCGCTTCCAGAAACCCGTACACCTATCTTCCCGGTGTTTCCTGTTAATACTTTAGGCACTTTTGAGGTTGCTTCAAAAACTAATGTCAGTGGACCGGGCCAAAAACAATCTATAAGTTTCTTTGCGGTTACATTAACAGTTTTGGCTAAATCTGAAAGCTGATCTTTTGAAGCAATGAAAATCAGCAGAGGTTTGTTAATATCTCTTCTCTTAACCCGAAAGATTTTGTTAACAGCTCGTTCATCAAGAGCATTGACTCCCAACCCGTAAAAAGTCTCAGTAGGGAATGAGACTATTCCTCCATTAGTCAATATATCAAGGGCGTTTTTTAAAGCCGTATCAGGATGGTCAAAGTCTATCTTAATGATCTCGGCCATACACATTTCGGAAATTCCACAAATCATTGAATATAAATTGGTTTTGTGATACCTGAATTTTTGCCTGGAAAAAGGCAATATTCCAGTTGGTACAAAGTGCCTAGTTTATTATCCTTGTTCACTGAGCGGTATTCTTTACCTCCGCCTCAGCGCTTCTTGCAAGGCGAAACCCAAGATAAAAGTCCATTTCATGAGGTGTACCACTGTCGCGAATAGTTGTGCGAATGCTCATGGGAGAGCTGAACCAGCTACCCCCCCGACGCGTACGGTGGGTTCCGGCAACAGGTCCTTCCGGATTTTTGAGGGGGCTCTTATCATAATAATCTCCTTTATACCAGTCCGCGCACCATTCCCACACATTGCCTGTCATATCATAAAGGCTAAAACTATTAGGCTTAAAACTTCCTGCAGGGGAAGTAAAAACATAACTGTCATCATAATCTTCCCATACAGGCCATGGCCATACTGGAAAATGATTCAGTAACTCCTCTCCCGCAATATTGCCATCAGGCCATTCATTGCCCCATGAGTATTCAAAAAACTTCCCTCCACCGCGCGCTGCAAATTCCCACTCTGCTTCGGTCGGAAGACGGTATTTCATGCCGCTTTTTTTGTTTAACCAGTTAATATATGTCATAGCATCGTTCCAGGAAACCATGGTAACAGGGTGGTTTTCCTCCTGCTTAAACCCCGGATTCCGCCAGCCTATTCCCTCTTTTTCCTCCCAATTATCTCCGGTTTTGTTTAACGTGTATCCTTTGCCTTCTCTCTCTATTTTTGTTACATAGGCTGTTGCCTCAATAAATTTGCGAAAATCTCCAACCGTTATCTCATATTTAGCAATAAAAAAATTATCTAAACATACTTCATGAACAGGATGCTCATCGGAGTTCCCATTTTCAAAAAAATTTCCCATTTTGAAACAAGCGCCCTTAATAAAAGCCATATCCGGTGATAAACGTAGAGGTTTTTCCACTTCTTTAGCATCTGTTTTTTGGTGCCAAAAATTATTTTTGTAATACCACGAAAAAGATGCCAGTAAAATTAAGAATAGAAGAAAGAGGCTTTTGCTAATTGTCCGCATAATTATTTAATTTTATCCGCCTTTTTTTCAACCTCAAGCGCCATTTCTTTTTTTAATTCATTCAGGCGGTTGTTGATTTCTTTATCGGATAAAGCTAATATCTGTGCGGCAAGGATAGCGGCATTTTTTGCTCCGGCTTCTCCGACAGCCATGGTGGCAACAGGTATTCCCCCCGGCATCTGGACAGTGGCAAGCAGGGCGTCAAAACCCTGCAGGGGAGAAGAATTAATGGGAACACCAATAACAGGTAAAATTGTTTCCGCGGCTATTACACCCGCAAGATGAGCCGCGCCTCCTGCCCCGGCAATGATCACTTTAATTCCCTTGTTCTCGAATCCCTTAATGAGTGATCGTGTCCTGTCAGGAGACCGGTGAGCGGAAGTCACCGTCATTGTAAATTCAATTTCAAACTTTTTTAACCTCTCCGCGGCCTTCTGCATAACCGGTAAATCAGAATCACTTCCCATAACAATCGCAACCTTCATTTAAAACTCCTTCTTTAAAATATTTTTTAACGCAGAGAAAACCATTTGCCCGCTAAAACTCGAAATAACGCCTAAATATTTCTTTCGGTTTTTTTTCGTACATTTAGTTGGTATAGCAGTACAAAAAATCAAAAAAACTTTTTATACCATGCAATCGTACGTTTAAGACCTTCTTCCATATCAAACTTCGGCTCCCAGCCGGCTTTCCTATTAATTTTAGAATAATCAGCCTCAAGAGACATTAAATCCGCGGAGCGTCCTTTTTCAAAATGTATGTCCGAAGTGGACCCCGATAATTTTTTTATCATTTCCGCCAGATTTTTTATAGATGTCTGCTTGCGTGTGCCGATATTAAAAACATCTCCTGCCATTCCGTTACCCTCAACAGCGACCAGAGTATAAGCGCTGACAGCGTCCTTTACGTATTGAAAATCCCTTGTTTGCTCTCCACTGTCATGAATAATAATAGGTTCATTTTTTAAAGCCTTAACAATAAAATTAGAAACCACACCCGCGTTTCCCCAGATATCCTGGTTCTCACCATAAGTATTAAAATTACGGATAATCACTACCGGGTACTTGTACCATTCAAACATAGCCCTGCAATGCTTTTCCGCCGCTAATTTTGTTACCGCGTAAACACTTCTCGGCAGCATAGGGTGGTTAGTATCCATAGGGGTATAAATGGGATTTCCATAAACTTCCGGGGAAGAAGCGTAAATGATCGTGGGCCAGTCTTTTGTTTTTACCAGGGTTTGCATCAGGCGGAATGTTCCGTACTCATTATTTTGAAAATAATCATCCTGCCTTTCCATGGATTCGGGAATAGAAATAAAAGCCGCCAAATGTATAACAGATGATAACTTTAACTTATCAAATTCCTCCACTGTTAAGTCATAGAATTTCTTTTTTATTAATTCAAACTTTTTAGAAAACTCAGGAGATTTTATAAAAGGGTCTTTTTCAAAAAAATTTCTTGAAAAATCATCCACACCTATGACTTTCGAAACATCTTTTCTCCCTACCAATTGATCAATCAGGTGCACGCCGTAAAGACCGGCAGCCCCTGTTACCATAATTTTCATTCATTCCTTTAACTGCCAACTATTAATTGTTCACTGCTAATTAACAATTGTTAACTACTTTCTGTCCCTTTGCCTCTGACCCTTTATTCCTGCCTTTTATCCCCTGATCTCTGTTTTCTATCTTCTTCCAGTTCCTTTTGTCCTTTCCACATAGGGCAGAACTTGCCATGCCACTCCATGACCTTTCCTACAGTGGTTTCCGGGTGATTACGGGCGTAATTGCACAAAGGGCAATTATCACAAGCATGTGCGAGAGCTTTTTTAATAGAATTCATAAATGTATAATATCAAAAGGGTTGCTTGAATTGCAAATGTAAAAAGGGGAGGGTAAAAGTGCTGCTCGCTGACAGCTGCTTGAACAAAAGCACGTATGGTCTGGATATTAACTTCAATCTACAGTATTTTGAAATTTTAACAGAGTAGATTTTGACCTGAATTCTTGATTTCCCTATCTCGGAGAGATAGTCTGTCATCCAGAAGGTGATATTATTGATTAAGACTAATAAATGGGTCAGAGGTTTCTTTCTCGACGTCGGTTAGAAAGATTAACTTTAAAAACTGAAATAAGCATGGGGAAAAGGAATTAGTTAATAAGTTCTCTGAGTTTTCTTTTGTATTTTTTATCAGCAACTTTCGGCAGGTGGTGATCAGACTTTTTCTTTAATGATAGCGTCTACATCAGTGGTTATTAAATCGTAAAGTCTTTTGAGCTCAGATAAAATTTCCTGGGTCTCGGAGCCTGCGTCACTAGGAATCTTCAGGTTTATGCGTGGTGTCTCTGAAAACTTGTATATCATACACAAAATTTCGTTGCCCATTACTATTGATTCGGTCAAAGTTTCAATATACTTTTTTAAACTATCTGGAATCTCGTTTGCCAGTATCCCTTTGATTTGGTCCACGTAAATTCTTTTCACCTGAACATCGGTCTCGGTTTTAACAGATGCCTGATGCGTTAAGTCATCCCGTAGAACAGCAGTTATGCCCAAAATTATGGGTTTCATCCCTTCCTTCATCTCTACTTCGCGTATCTTTTTGCCGCTTTTATAAATAGACACCTTACCCGTAATGAGTTTATAAATACAATATTCCGCCACACAACCGGCATTGAAAAGCCACTGACCAGCCTTAATAGTTTCAACAGTCATTTTTCCCTCCATTGTGATTGAACTGTTTCCTGATTCCTTATTTTAATTTAATTTACTCTATGCTAAGCAAAACATGACATAAAGGTAAATAGATAGCAGTACCCATTTTTAATGGGTAGCTCTACTCATTTTTTTAATATTGAATACAGAGTTTAAGGGAATTATAAATCTAGGAAAAGAAGTATTTTTACAAACTCTAAGGGTATGTACAAATAATACAGGGGATAAGATATTTTTTGATTACCAGACTTCTTTTAATTATAATCTTAATCGATTTTTGATAATAATCATAAAAGATATGAGACATTTTTTTGCTTTGCCCTGTGAAGGTTGAACTTTATTTTGGAGAATCCCTCGGGAGATATTCTTTTAGGACAGATCATCCTTTTGGCCCTGATCGTCTCCACTCATTTTGGCGAGAAACTGTTAAGCAAGGACTTAATAGAAGGGTGAAAATCAGGGAACCTGTATTATGTTCTGAAGAAGGCCTGGCTAACTTTCATACTATTTCCTATATTGATCGAGTAAAAGAACTCTCTAAAACCGGCACAGGATATCTTGATGGAGGTGACACTCCAGCTTTTCCTGGTATGTTTGAAGCCGCCTCTTTTGTAGTAGGTTCCGGTCTTGATGGAATTTCGCAAGCTCTTTGTGGATCAAATATAAAAATCTTCATACCAATTGCTGGATTGCACCATGCTAGGAGAGATCAAGCCGCAGGGTTTTGCGTGTTTAACGATTGTGGTGTTTTAATTGAGACGCTCAAAAAGAAATATTCCATGCAAAAGATCGCTTATGTAGATATAGATGCCCATCATGGTGACGGTGTGTTTTATGCTTTTGAAGAAGACCCCGCGCTTATCTTTATTGACATCCATGAAGATGGTCGCTTCCTTTACCCGGGTACCGGATTTGCCAATGAAACAGGAAGAGGTAAAGCTAAAGGAAGCAAGTTGAATATTCCCATGGCTCCGGGTTCTGACGACGCTGCCTTTCAACTTATTTGGCCAGAAGTGGAAGATTTTTTACGAGATAGAAAACCAGAAATCATTCTGTTCCAGGCTGGAGCGGATTGCATTGCCGGAGATCCTATCACACATCTGAAATATAGTCCTCAAGTTCACACCTTTGTTACTAAAAGACTTTGTGCTATAGCCGATGAGTATTGCAAAGGTAGAATCCTTGCAATGGGCGGCGGAGGATATAACCTGACTAATCTGGCTTTGGCATGGAATTCAGTCTTGGAGGCGATGTTAGAATAAATAAAAGCTGTATTGCAAATAAATTTGATAACAATTACCATATTGACGTTCTTTACTTTTTCCAAACTCACAACATCAGTTTTTAAGGGTATAACCGCGGTACGAACCGGTGAAAAGCTTTTATCAATATTAATATGACTATACACAAACTTGCCGGTAAGCCGGCGCCGAAAGAAATTCTTACAAACATTCCTCACTTGATAAACGCGTATTACACAAACAAACCGGATACTGCTGATCCTAACCAGAAGGTATCTTTTGGTACTTCCGGGCATAGAGGTTCTTCTTTTAAAAACAATTTTAATGAGACGCATGTCCTTGCCATTTCACAAGCAATTTGTGAATACAGGAAGTCCAGGAATATCAAGGGTCCCTTATTCATAGGAATGGATACTCATGCGCTTTCTAAACCGGCTTTTATTACCGCATGTGAAGTTTTTTCGGCAAATAATGTTATGATTAAAATCCAGAAAGACCAGGGTTTTACCCCCACTCCTGTTATTTCCCACGCTATTTTAAATTACAACAAGGACAAAACCTCAGGACTCGCGGACGGTGTGGTTATAACTCCATCACATAACCCACCGGATGACGGAGGCTTCAAGTACAACCCTACTCATGGAGGTCCGGCTGATAGTTCCACAACAAAAATCATTCAGAGCAGAGCTAATGAAATCTTAAGTGAAGTGAATAAGAAAGTTAAGCGAGTTTCATTTGAAAAGGCGTTAAAGGCTGATACAACGAGTGAGTATGACTATATAGCTCCTTATATAAATGATCTTTCTAACATTATTGATATGGAAGCTATCTCTAGGGCAGGTTTGAAAATTGGGGTAGATCCGATGGGTGGCTCAGGAATCGCGTACTGGAAGCCGATTGCTGAAAAATACTCGCTTGATTTAAAAATTGTAAATTCTGTTGTTGACCCCGCTTTTTCGTTTATGACAGTGGATAAAGATGGGAAAATACGTATGGATTGCTCTTCTCCATATGCAATGGCAAGCTTAATAAAAATGAAAGATCAATTTGATCTGGCCTTTGGTAATGACCCCGACTACGACCGTCACGGAATCGTTACCAAAAGTGCTGGAATCTTAAATCCTAATCATTATCTTGCAGTTTCCGTGTGGTACCTATTTTCCAACCGACCCCAATGGAGAAAAGATGTGGCAGTAGGTAAAACCCTGGTTTCCAGTTCAATGATTGACCGTGTAGCCAATAGCCTGGGCAAAAAACTTTGCGAAGTACCAGTAGGTTTTAAGTGGTTTGTGGATGGCCTTCTTGATGGTTCCTATGGATTCGGCGGTGAGGAAAGCAGTGGTGCATCGTTCCTTCGAAAAGACGGAACAGTTTGGACAACTGACAAAGATGGGATAATCATGGACCTCCTGGCTGCCGAAATCACGGCAAAGATGGGATGTGACCCCGGAGAGTTATATAAAGAGTTAAAAGAAAAATTTGGAGACCCGGTTTACGAGCGCATTGACACACCCGCGACAAAAGAACAAAAGACCGCGTTATCAAAATTATCGCCTGAACAGGTCACCATGGAGAAGTTGGCTGGTGAAAAAATTATTGCCAAACTTACTCATGCCCCGGGCAATAATGCTTCTATTGGTGGGCTTAAAGTTGTTACTCAAAACGGCTGGTTCGCTGCCCGGCCATCCGGTACTGAAGATATAAACAAAATATACGCCGAAAGTTTTATTGGAGAAGATCATCTGAAAAAAATTCAGGAAGATGCTGTTGATATTATACGGTCCACGTATAACTAAATCTCATCAAGCAGGATTCCCGTTTATCATACTCTCACTCACCACTTTTGGACTGGCGACCTATCAAATTCAGATTGATTTATTTCCATGGGAAATGAGGTTGGTAATTTGAGTTATACCTTGCAAGTTAGCGATGCTTAATTGAATAATCAAGGTTTGACCCCGTTGACATCATTGTCTGTTTGAGAGCTATTTTTTATGCATTATCACTCTCCAATTGTAGGAGGAATTCATTATGACAAAAGGAGAATTAGTTGCGGTAGTTTCAAACTGTGATTGTGTTTGTAATTTAAGCAAAAGATCAATTGAGGATATTATTGATGGTACTTTAAAGGCAATGGAAAAAGACATTAAAAAATCAAAGCGGTTTGCATATCCGAGACTTGGTACATTTATTGGAGTCCACTCTAATTAATTTCATAAAAGGGGTCAAGTCCATTATTAGCGTCATTTAAAATTAACATGTAGTCAAGGATGGACTTGACCCCTTTTATGTATAGACTAAGTTTTAAGAAAGCATAGATGCATTAGACACCATATTTTTACATTAAAACTACTATCCAAGTAATTCCCTAACTTTTTTACCGCATCTTTTTGATTTGCAGGAACCATTTCCTATGCCAGTCATTTCAGATATTTTTTTGAAACTTCTTGCTCCATTATTAATTGCTCCCATTATTTTACCAAGCTTGATACCTTTACATATACACCCTGCTTCATAATTTGCCTTAATTAATTTGTGCTTATCTATCAACATTGCATTTGTATGTTAAAAAAATAGAAGAAATTGTCAAACGAAAAGGGTTACCCATTCTTGCCTACATGTTAATTTTAAATGACACTAAAAATTGATAATCATTTAGAAGGCATCTTACCTTGCTCGGGGTCCAAAAAGTACTATTGTTTTAAGATTGTTCCCAAAGACGTGTAATCGATTATTAATAAGAATTTTATATACTTCTTTTTTCTCCATGTCTAGATCCCTTCAGTATTATCTTGATCGGATAGGGATTTCCTTTTTAGATTCCAAATCAATACTGAAACAAGTTCAGCACAGGGCCGGTAATGATAGGTACAGAAGTATCGTTCCCGCGAAAGCGGGAATCTAACTTGACTCTATATAATATAATAATATAATTTAAAATCAGAACCAACAAAAAAACAACTACTAAACTTTTTCAAAGATGATCGACAAAAAACATACACTAATTGTGACGTCCTTATTTTGCATAATTCTTTTTAAACGACTGGTTTTTTTAAATATCGGCGTCAATTATGAAGAAGCGAGAGACCTGGATGTTATAATAAAAATTTCAAATGGCGAGGTAATTTATAAAGATTTCTTATATATTTATGGTTTTTTAGGCTTATATTTTAATGCAATTCTCTTCAAACTATTTGGTTTTACCGATATTACGATTCCACGGTTTATTGTCTCTCTGTTTTTCGCCGTTTCCTCAATGTTTGCTTACAAAATCGCATCAAGGTTTCTATCTCCATTTTGGGCTTTTGTAGCCGTATTGCTTGGTTTTTCCGGACTCGTCTCAAGAGAGCATACTTATGAACATATAGTTGCATTTTGGGGAACCATGGTAGCTTTGTGGGGCGGTCTTTCTTATGTTAACAAAGAAGACGTGAGGCATTTAGCTTATGCCGGACTTGCATCCGGAGCAGTACTCTTTAGCCAGCCCCTTCCTCTTGGTGTTTTGACAGTTTTTTCTTTAACATCTTTATTATCGTATAAATTTCTGTTTTGCGGTAATAAAAGGCCACAACCTTATATTTTTTTTATATCAGGAGTTCTTGCATTTCCTTTGGCAGGATGTCTGTATTTTTTTTTAAATGGAGCTCTTATAGTGGCTATGAAATCTATGTTCCTTCCAATGATTTCTGGCAATGCACCTCATCCGAACCAGCTTTTTTTCGTTCCACCTATATTTCCAAAAAGCTTGTTTTCAGCAAGCAGCCTGGGTGAAATTAAATCCATTTTAAATTTTTATCTCTCTTACAACCTGAGATGGTGGCTGGTGTTATCTTTTTTTATAATCGGTACGGGATATTCCACTTACAACTTATATAAGGATAAAGAAAACAAGATTTACTTAAGTATTTTATTATTAAGTGCCTTTTCGCTGGTGTTTGAAATCAAAAGAATATTGCTTCCCGGTGCAAGCGCATACATAAGTTTATTCCCTACGTTTGTGCTTTTAATCTATTTTGGTATTGAAATGAAAGTAAATCAATTCCTAAAATACTTTGTGCAGATGTTAGTTGCTTTGCTGTTCATGCTATATTTTGTTTATACTCCTGTTGTTTATTATGCTGAGTATAATAGAAATGGATTTCCTTTAGGATTAATACATGCCAAGAATGTTATAGTGAAGCCGTATACTCATGAAATTTATAACGAGACTACAAATTTTATCCGCGAGAATACCGGGGAGAAAGACAAGATTTTAGTCGCAGATCATAATTCTTTTTTCTACTTGTTCAGCAATAGAAATAGTTTGTTCCCGGAAAATTGGTATGTATTCAGCGGTACAACGTTTCATCCATACAGCAAAACTTTCTCATGGTCGTTGGAGGAGCAGTTAAAACTCGAAAATAAAATCATCAAAAGAATAAAAATAGAGAAACCGGGACTTATAATTATTCCTTCCAGATTTTTATCCCCTGAGCTGATTGATTTATCTCCTTTTTTAAAATACGTTGCTTCAAACTGGAAACTATGCAAAAAGATAGGCGCTCAAAATAAAAAGAGTGTGTTCGACGACAACATAGAAACTACAATATATTGCCCATCATAATGTTTCAGGCTTAATAGACAAACCAAATCATCACAAAATATAACTTTGCTTTTAACAAATGAAACCTATTTATGAACTTGTATAACGAGTAGAAATACCTATGCAAAATCATTAACTACTATTTATTTCTTGCGATACAGAATGATTGCACTGAACGATTACCAATCGGATAGAAAATGGATTTTATTAATACAAGAATGTTTGAATTGCGCGTTTGATGACAGTTTTAAACTGATTCCAAGAGTTAATTTCTTTCAACAGGCCTAAAATAATTCGAGGGCGAAAATAAAACTTCAAAAAACTGGTTTTAACTATGAATCTAGTTCTTGCCTGAGATATCCCCCTAGGAGAATAGTGGGTATCAAGAATAATAATTTTATCCCAATCAATAGATTCGAGTTTCATCTCACCGTTTTTTAATATTTCATTAAAAGAGGTAGTCCCGGGGAGAGGCATAAAGTTGTGATAATCGGCTCTATGAATAGGAAGTTTTAAAGAAAAATCTATGGTC
>Ga0187827_10001896_pt1 | contig 29546 bp, 22 predicted proteins | sample ETNtaG_39_FD_167969 | JGI IMG/M metagenome (GOLD analysis project Ga0187827, IMG submission 167969) | Marine microbial and viral communities from oxygen minimum zone, Eastern Pacific Ocean - ETNP2014_SV_150_PacBio MetaG (Illumina Assembly) | ecosystem: Environmental > Aquatic > Marine > Hypoxic...
TGGCACGAAACTGAACCGCTTTAGTGTCGGCGATCCACTTGATCATTGTGAAGCGAACATCGGGGTCCGCTGAACCCAGGAATCCGGCAACGGTCGTAAGGGACGGCGCCTGGCTGGATTTTCTTTTTTCAGCCAACAGCACTGCAAGAGGATGCGCCTGCGCGAAAGCACGAGAGACATTTCCCTCTGTGATGGCCGCTACCGCCACGTGATGCAGTAAAGGGTCACCATGGTTGAGTGCCGCACTGATCTGAGTTTCAGTGCTCTCGACGGTCAGCGAAGCCGCCATTATCGGCACAGTAGATGAGGCTTTAGTCCAAGCCGGTTGGTTGCCGAGGTTTTGATTCAAGGCAATGACTCGGTTAGGAAGATACGCATCCTGACGCGCGATATCGTGAAGCTTTTCGTCTGCGGTTCCGCTTGCGATCAGGGCATGCATGGCGGCTGCGCGCACTCGAGGATCCTCGTGCTTCAGCATCTGCCCTCGCAGAAACTCACGACCTCCCGCCGATCCTGACAGTTTTCTGGCTGCCGATTCCCGGCTGGCTCTGTGCCTGGAAAAAAGAGCTTTCTCTGTCGAGATGGCGCGAACGACATCCCTTGATCCTTTCGAGCGTATCCGCCAGACGCGGCCCTTTTTGTGGAGTTTGTAGGAACTCGAAACCCAGTCGCTGACGTACACACTGCCGTCAGGCGCGATTGCCAATCCGACTGGACGAAACTCATTACTTCCTTCGAAGAGGGCGGCGCGGGTGGCATTGACGAGTCCGGCATCGGCTGGCTGCTCGATCCTGTAATACTCGATGCGATGGTCTGCCCAGGAAGCGACAAGCAGGTGGCCAAGATATTCCTGGGGCAGTCCGTCTGATTCGTAGGCGATAACCGCGCATGGGGCTTCGCCAGTGCCGGCGATCATTGGGAGGGTACCGGGGATGTCCCCCGTCCACGTCACCAGTGGATGCAGGCCGGAGCGCCCGTACCGGTATTCGTAACCGTAATCACCGCCTTCGATCACTTGAATCAGGCGGCACGGCGGAGAGGCGCCAGGGTCGTTGTCAGTGCCGAAGACGCGGCCGAATGCGTCAACACACATGCCAAAAGGATTCCACCATCCGGTCGAGGTGCGGCGGAGCTTTGTGCCGTCGTGCCGGACGTGGTAGGTGCTGCCGCCTTCACCGCCACCGCTGATGCGTGTACCATCGGTGCCGACGAGGGTGTAGGCGTGGCCGAGGTTTTCTCCGAGTCCGAAATTCAGATTGCCTCTGAAATCAAAGGCGAGGCCTGAAAGGCCGTTATGTGGATAGGTACCAGTCGTTTCCATCTTCACGACCGGCGTGATCTTGTCGGCCTTGCTGTCCCCATCGGTATCCTCGAGGCGGTGGATGTCCATTCTGGTCGCCACGTAAAGCGAGCCGTCATGACGGAACTCGATGTCCATGATGTGCTTGAAGCCTTCGTGGAAGACTGAAGGCGTTTCTGCGCGACCATTTCCGGTCTCGTCTTCGAAAATCAGGATGCGATCCGCGGGTGGGCCGTCGTATCCTCTGGGGCGAAAGTGGGTATGACTCTCGGCCACGAAGACGCGGCCTTTATTGTCCACAGTGATGCCTGTCGGCGTGACGATCTGTGGATGCTCTGCGAAGAGATCCATGGTGAGGCGGGAGTCTTTACTTCGTGGGGCTTCTTCGCCCTGCAGCAGGAGAACGGAAAGCGTGCACAGCGTAAGTGGGCCCATGAGGTGGGATGTGAGTGGTGAATGGTGAATGGCCAATCCGGCGACCCGGTTGTACGCGCTCGGCCTGTCCTGCTGTACGACAGTAAAGGACTATTCCGGTACCGCAATGCTGCCTGCGTTGTCGGACACCTGGGGACACGTATCGAGGCGTACGGCTTGCCGCCTGATTCAGGCAAACACATTCAACAGGTTTGGCGTGAAGGCTGGGTAAGGGAGTACCGTTGCTCCTCCGATTTGCGGTATGAAAGATGGGATGCCGTGGAGGGGGCTGAGTGAAAAGGCTCCGTTTGCCGTCGCTGGGGAAGGGGTGAATACCGGCAGGTCGAGGGCAGGTGATGAGTTGCCGATGAGAGCCGATGATGTCGTGAGGGGCGGGAGCGTAAGGCTGCCAAACACGTTCGTTGGTTCTTCTTCTTCCTCGACAACGAGGCTCTCGACTCTTGGGTTGGTGTCAGACCCCTGAACCACGAACATGACCTGTGGCTGATCACCGGTGAAGGTGGTCGGTGCGTTTACGGTAGTGTTGCTGGCTGAGCTCAGAGTGGAATTGAGCTGTTCGGTGAGGTCGAGAGTGTTTCCCGCCTGGCTTGGATTGCCCTGGGCGTCGGTCTGGTTGGCGAATGAATCCTGGCTGCCGCCCTGGTCCTGCAGGAAAGTGCTGACAGCGCTTCCTCTGAGAGGGCCACCAAGGATGATGCCAGTGTGACGGGGCTGTACAAAATCGCTGTTGGCGCCGAGACCTGTGCCGGATGCAGCGTTGACTGTGATGTCTTTTGTGTTGTCCGCGGTGGCGTTCTGGGTCAGGTCCGCTTCGGCAGTGAATGAGTTTGTGGTCTGTGCACCAGCGAAGGAACTGGAGCTTTGCGATATATCCTGCGACTGAGTTGCCTGCCGAAAGACATCAGAGCTTATCGCCGGATCTCCTGAGCCCTGGGCCAGGATAGCCGCGAAGTTGTTGAAGGTAGGGATGTTATTGAGCGCTGCGACGGCCATTGGTGGGCAAAATCCGGGGCCATAAAAACAGGAGCCTTTTCAGGCTCCTATGTTCGAAAGTTCGCAGAAAACTTTAGGCGATGCGCCCGCCGCTGTGCCAATATTGAACAGCGTTATTCGAACGCCTTTTGGATTTCAGCATCACTCAGGTCGTCGCCACTCTTGATCTGCCTTCCAATGCGAATCTTGACGTTCTTCAGATTGTCGCGTTTCCTGCGGTTCAAGTTTTTGAGTTTCGAGGCGTTCGTCGCGTACTCATTGTTGGCGGCCCTGACTTCTTTCATCAGTCGTCTTCTCTCATTCTCCAGCTTCTTCTTCTGTGCGTCATTGTAGGGCGACCTGTATTTCTGCTTCATATTCAGGATGTCATTAATGGTTTTCAAATTGGCCTCCTTGCTTGTCTGGCCTTCTCTCACGTAATATCCATACTCACCATAGTAGCTGCGGCTCCCGACCGTTGTCTTTTCTGAACTGGAGTAGTTACTGCTTGAGGAGCCGTACTTTATGTATGCGACAGGGTCCGTCAGAGCTTTTTCCTTTCTGTCTTCGATTTCATTTCTGGTGGTTTCATACCATCCGGACAAATCATCTTTGGCGTCGTCGTGAGCGGCCTCAAGCACGTCCATGCGTGCCCCAACCAGCCCCTTAACCTGTTCCCGTGCGCTGGTTGACTTTTCTTCAATGCCGGTGACATCCGCTTCCTGCTCCTTGTAGTAGCGAGTGTTGGCGTAGCTTTTCTTGATCGCTGCCACCTTCTTGAGAACCGTGGAGTGATTTCCGCTCTGGCTGGCTTCTTTTACTTCGTCAATCAGGTCTTTGACCTCGACTTCTTTTTTCCATCCGAGCCACTCGAGTTGGCTTTGCGCTCTGGGATAGACGTCACTGATACGTCTGAGAATTGGAAGTGCAGAGGTGGTGCGTCCTCTATGGAGATTCAACAATGCGATGGCGTACCACTTTTCATCGTCACCATCGGGCTGTAGTCCGAGATGCATCTCGATCCACTTGGGCTGCATTTCTTTGAGAGTGAGAGACTCTTTCTTGCCCTTGTTATCAATAACCAACTGGCCCTCACCAGCCTTGACGACCTTGCCAATCTTGATCCCAAACTGTACCTGCTTGCCGGGGCTGGCGCCCATCTTCTCGAGAAACTCAGACCAAATGCCGGAGACTGCGGCGAAATCGCCTTTCATAGACTCGAGAGATTCTTTGAATGGCTTGTTGCCGGCCCGGCCAGCTAACCGGCCGACGACAACTCCCGCCCGTCCGTAATCTCCATCTTTCAGGGGAGCAACCAACTCCGACTGAATCATCTTATAGGCGGCGATCCGTGGTGCGACGCTGTCTGGTTCTTTGGGTACCTCCTCCGCCTCGATTTTTTGAATGAGTTGACTGGCTTCTCGTGAGATATCGCTCATGCCGAATTTTTCGGCGCCTTTCAGCAGCTTCACAGCGCCCGCCACATCACCTGCATCGGCGAGGCCCGTTGCCCGGTCCTTTATGCCGATAAATTCATCTCGAGCTTTCTGAGCCACCTCCTGCTTAAGATTGTCGATGGCTGCCTTTGCTTCATCGGCAAGGTCATCCTGGCGAGCATCTGACAGCATGGCCAGGGCCCTTTCATATTGGGCGTCTGCCATCAGATCCGGTAGCGCGGCTTTGACGCTGTTGACCGCGGCCATCTCTTCCTTTTTGCGAGCAGCGTCCGATTTGGCCTGCTCCGATTCCTGCTTCTTTCGTTCCCTCTCCGCGCGGGCTGCGACGAGCTTAGCTTTGCGTTCAGCTTGATCCTTCGCATATTCCGCCTTTTCTTTTGCCTTTTTCGCTTGGGCTTCTTTTAGGCTCTTCCGCTCTGCAGCTTTTTGCTCTTTATGCTTGGTGATGATGAAGAACGAGCCCCCTCCACCGAGTGCCATTGCGAGGATGGCAAAGACTACGGGGCCGAGATTTGATTTCTTTCTACGGACCGTTGTACGCCGGGCTTGAGTCGCCATTTTCTTTTCCTTCTGATGAGATTCTGGGGGAACGGAGATTTAAGCAGAAGTTCCGCGGGTCACAATCCTGGCAGTTCAGCGGCGATGCCTCTTCATACCTTTTCGGGGGCCCTTTTGCAGGAAACTGACCAGCAGATTCAGAGCGCGCTGTCCGCGCTCTCCTTCGATGATGTCTTTCCCGTGAACACTGCTGATAAAAGAGTCGAACTGAACATCTACTTTCTTTTCAGTGAGCCTCTCGTAGAGACGATCTGAATACTTGGCGAATTTTTCCCGAAGAGAGCCCATGATCAGAGTATCCACTTTGACTTTATCCACATTTGTCGCGGGTCCAGGTGACAGAACAACGAGCTGACTAATCTTCCTGGATCTATCGCCAGCAACCGCGTCGATGGTCGGACGGCAACTGTTGCCTGAGCCGATGACGGTAACCTTGCGGGCACCGAGCTTCTTAAGCTGAGCTGCCGCGCCGAGGACATCCAATTCGTACGCAGCGGCGTCCTTGCCAGGCTTGGATTCTTTGCGTCCGCGGGGATCATAGGTAATCGTCATAAAGCCCTGGTTGACGAATGCACTCGCTGTCTCTGACCAGAAATCCCGGCCGTTCAGACTGGGCGGTACGAGGACGAGCCCGTGAGCGCTTTTACCCCGCACAACACCGGCGATCTTTCCGCCATCAGGTGTACGGAAGGTCACCTCCTTCTCCTCCTTTTCCTCCTGGGCGGAGAGCATCGTGCAGGCAAGAATAAGGATGAGGGAAGTCTTCACGTAGTTATCTAAAGCTGTCCGCAAAGGAGGCTGTCACCGAGTGGCAACTTCTTCTGTTAGTTCTTGGACGGGGAACTCAGGTCAAGGTTTCGTCTATTGGCAAGATTGAGAATTGTCAGATAACCCAGCCGGGTCATATCGCTGAGGTGTTCGCGGTTGATGTCTTTTGTCACGTCTTGCAGCGTGTTCATGGTCTTGTAGACGCCGGCCCAGAAATCCAACGCCGGGACACCTGCCTGGTGGAACGGAAAATGGTCGCTGCCCGGAAAAGCGAATTTGTCAATATTCTTACCCTCTTCGATGCCCAGTCCCTTCAAGAAAGGGCGGGCGGCGGCGGCAAACTCCGGGTAATAGGAGCTGCCGATCAGGTAAGCCTTGCCCCTCGGCCCGGCCCCGATGGCGTCTAAATTAAGCATGCCGGCCATCCGTTTCACTGGCACCGGAGGATTTTTTACAAAATACTTTGCACCGAGCTGCCCCCATTCTTCGCAGTCGAGCAGCACGAAGAGCACTGAATGGCGCAATTGTGCCTGCTGTTCTGTTAGTGCTTCCGCTATTGCCAACAGGGCAGCCACCCCGGACCCATTGTCGTCCGCGCCAGGATAGAGCCGGCCGGTATTGTCGATTCCGAGGCTGTCGTAATGGGCGCCTAGCACGAGCACCTTATCGCTCGCGTCAGGATGCCCGGCACGGAGAAGGCCGAAGATATTTGTGCCGGTGATCTCGGCTGAGCCCTCGGGTGTGCGGATATTATTCTTCAGGAATCCCGCTAGATTCGGCCGTTTCTTCCTCCAATTCGCTTCCTGCTTCTGAAGAGTGGAAAGACGGACCGTGAAATCATGGCTGTTGACACCATCTACTCTGCCGAGGTCGATAGAAGTAATCTTGGCCTTCAAATACGTACGAAGGAGACGCGAATCCGAAGTGTCCGGAAATCGATTTCTGCTGCTCAGCATCTCGACGGTATTCATCATCTTCCGCGAATCGAACGAATCGGACAGCGATGAGGCGAATGAATGGCGCCGCGAATTATTTTCCGGCTCGAAACTGCCGCGCAGGGTTGGCCGCCCGTTCTGGAAAACGACGTAGCTGTCCCAACCATAGTAAAAGACATAACGGTAACGCGAGACCGCAGCTTCCGATTGCCCGGTGTAGCAGCCAACCAGTGCCTTTCGATTCGCCGGGTTTCTCCAGACGGCGAGCAGCGCAGAATCCTTTTCGAATGGCTTTCCCCTGACATTGAAAGTGCCGGCAATGAAATCCAGGTCGGTTCTCAGCGGGGCAAGTCTGCGGGGCTTGGCCGCTTTCGAGGGCCTGCCGACCTGTTCAGATACCTGCCCGGTTTCACCCAGCAGGAGGAGCGGTCCGGAACGCTCATTCTTCACGTCTTTGAAGTCCACTATCTTCAGCGGCTCTTCTCCCCCCTGCCGTGTCAGCATGGAGGCAAGCTTGAAATACGGGCTTTGCTTTTTTGAAGTGTCCACCACGAGGACGGGCCGCTGGCTCAGCAAGACATTCAGGCACGGCGCTCTTTCACTTTCCGGTATCGTTTTGAAAACATGAAAATCGGGATCGATCTCCACATGCAAGGGGAGGTCCTCCGTTTCAAATTCGAACGACGCCGAGCTTTTGCGCAGCCGAACGTCTGATACCACTTTGCCGCCTACGGTTGTCAGCACGACGGGCAGGTCCGCTTCCTGCCTGCCTGACTTCCTCACAACATTGCCGTTAATTCGATACCTGCCGGATTTCTGTGTCAGCACGATCTTCCCGAATCCAAAATCCGGTGCGCCTTTGGTGTCGAGCCACGAACCAAAAATCCCCGAAAGCCGATGACCTGAACCTTTTTCGAGCACGCGACGCATGTCTTCCCAGCTTGCACGCCGGCCGCCGAACTCACGCACCAACTGTTTCATTCCGTTCTGAAACGCCTTGTCTCCGATGCGCCTTCGCACCACGTGGAAAAACATCGAGCCTTTGCCGTAGCCGATATCACCGTCAGCCGCGTTCCGTTTCGATCGGAACTGGCGAACGGGATAATCCTGTTCTGCTGGCACGCGCACTGCGTATTTGAGGCTCGCCAGCTTCCGGTATTCGGCTGCGGCTGCCGCGTCCCCGCTCAGTTCACGCTGGTAGTAATTCGTCCAGTAGGAAGTCAGCGCCTCGCACCAGTTGCCCTTGTCCCATGGCACGAACACATAGTTGCCCCACCAGCAGTGCACGATCTCGTGATCCAGGTAACCAGGCTTCAGCGACGCGTGGCCGCGTTTGATGACGTACGGCCCGAGTAAAGTAAAAGCCGGCATGCCATGCCCGGTCGAGAAGAAGTTTTGAACGATGTCGAACCGGGTGTACGGATATGGGCCGAGCAGTTTTGAATAGGTGTCGATGTATTTTGATGCGGCGCCGAGGAACATCCCGGCCTTATCCATGTCTTCTTCAACAAAGAAGGCCGAGATGTCGATGTCGCCGAGCTTGCGGGTAGAGCTTCTGAATCGATTCGCCACCAGTACAAGACCATCCGCTCCCGCGGTGGCTTCCCAGACCGAGATTTCGCGACCATCCGATGCACGCCGCTCGGCCAGCCGGCCCTGCGAGACGGCAACGAACGGTTGAGGCAGCGAGACCTTCAAATCGAAACTTGCCAGCGACTCAGGATGATCCGGATACCAGCCCGACTGCGGCGCGAGGTAGACACCTTCATCTGAAATACGTCCTTCACTCTCTTCACCACGGACAAAGCTCAGGCTTCCTTCCCCTTTTACCGGAGCCTTGATGGTGCCTGAGTAAGTGCAGACAAGTTCGAGTTGCCTGTCCTTGTGTCGGCCGACATTTACCTCCAGGAGGGATTCGCCGTTTTCAAGAACACGCTTAAAGGGGACGCTCTTTTCAGCCAATGAAATCTCAGACACCTTCAATTTCGGGCTGAGGTAAAACCGGCGCTTTGCCGCACGTCGAGTGTTCCGAATCTGCACGTTATCCACCACGGACAGCGAGCCATCTGAAGGCTCAATCGTGACGTCCATCTGATGGCTGAGGATCTGTGCGAAGGGCGAATCGGCAGCGAATGCCGGTATGGCGAGGACTGCGAGAAGGGACAGTTGGCTGAAATGCATGTGACTACTCTGAACATGATTGATGCCGCCGTTTTGGATGTTGAACTGCGCCAGACGCTACCGCACGAACATCCACTTGGCTACGTCAATCTCCCCACTCAGTGGCTCGCCCGTATACGCAATACCGGGATTCGTCACCGGCAATTCCACCTCCTTATGATCCCTGGAGAATGCGAGATTGTTCTGACTGATGAAGAACACTCGTTCCCCGCTTTCGCCCGGCGCAGTGGGCCAGGCGTAAGCACACCAGAATATTTCCCTCTCGTCCGTAACACTCGACAGCCTCCCCTGCACCGTTCGCTCTGCCAACGGCATGAAGATCCTGAACCTGTACCCGGACACCTCGACGACGCCGTCAGATTCCTGCTGAAACCTCGCATCCAGATAGGGCTCTTTCAGTTCGCCGCTAGAAGTTGGCTCGCCCCCGCTCAACATGGCGAAAGTGCCGTATTCGCCAACGTCGTCGTTATCGACATTGTGTTCAAGGGCCTGTTGAAATTCCTCCTGCATCAGTGAGATGTATTTCAGAGTATTGATGGCCATGGTCTCATTCGCGGACAACCGGGAACGAAGCACGTTTGGAATGGCCAGTATCGCAATCGCAGAGACCACCGAAAGGATGATCATAATCTCGATCAGAGTGAGGCCGCTGCGAGTTTTCTTCTGTGTGCAATTCATTTCGTAGTCTGATGGACGATTTCAAAAAGGTGCCACAATAACTTCTCTCCCGGGCACCACTGTGTGGCATTGTATTGCTGTTCCCTACACTTTCCCAAATAATCTGCAGCGTTTCGATCATTCGGCCCCGTGACACGCAACCGAAAATGAAAGCAGCCGTATACCGTGGTGTAAATCAGATCCGCTGCGAAGACGTGCCCGTCCCTCAGACGGGGCCCGGCGAAGTGCTCGTGAATATCCAGGCGTGCGGGCTCTGTCAGTCTGACATCAAAAAGATCCTGTACCCGATTCATGAGCCACCGCGAATCTTTGGACATGAAATGGCCGGCGTGGTGGCCCGGGTCGGCGAAGGCGTCACCGATTTTGCCGTGGGAGATCGTGTGGCAGTGATGCATCACATCCCCTGCCTCGATTGCGCGCATTGCCGGAATGAGTGTTTTTCCATGTGCGAGACCTATAAGACAGTCACGACGACCGCGGGATTCATCCCTAGTGGCGGAGGCTACTCTGAATACATCTGCGCACCCGATCACATTGCCCGGCACGGCATTATCCCGCTGCCCGGGGACATCAGTTTTGAAGAGGCTACGTTCATCGAGCCGGTGAACTGCTGCCTGAAAGCGATGGAAAAAGTCGAGATTGATTCCGGTGAGCGAGTGCTGGTCATCGGGGCCGGGCCGATGGGCCTTCTTTTCGTGAAGTTGCTCCGTTCGTACGGCGCTACGCCGATTGTGAGTGAGCCCATGGATGCCCGGCGTGATCGGGCTGTCGAAGCGGGCGCGACGCTGGCGGTGAATCCAGCGAACGAAAACGCGGTTCGAGACATAATTAATTTTTCGGATGGTATGGGCGCCGACGCGGCCCTGCTCGCCGTGCCGAATCTGAAGGCAGCCGAGTTTGCTTTGGAGGCGGTTCGGAAAGGAGGCCGTATTCTTTTCTTTGCTGAGTTCCCGGAGGAGCAGGCTCTACCGCTGAATCCGAACTTTCTTTATCGAAGCGAGATTTCGCTTCACGGCAGCTACAGCTCTTCTTACAAGCTTCAGGCGCTGTCCGCCGATCTGATTTTCAGTCGGGCCATTGAAGTCAGGGATCTGATATCCGATGAGCTCAGCCTGGATCAGATGTCTCTGGCCATCGAAAAGGCAACAGGACCAGACGAACGCACCATGAAAATTCTTCTCCGACCATGAAAACCAGAATGAAAGTCGCTGTCACCAGACGAACGCGCCATGAGAATTCCTCTCCGGCCACTAAAACCAGAATGAAAGGCGCCGTCCTTTACGGCAAGGAAGATGTGAGGCTCGAATCGATGGCTGTACCGAGCCCGGGTGAAGGCGAGGTCCTTATCCGGATCGAGTCCGCGACCACCTGCGGAACGGATCTCAAGGTTTTCCACCGGGGCGGCCACGCCCGGATGCTCAAACCACCTACTCTGTTCGGCCACGAGTTCAGCGGTATCATCGAATCCGTCGGAGCGGGGACGAGTTTCGAACGCGGCCAGCGAGTTGCCTGCCACAACTCTGCTCCGTGCCTGGAGTGTTTTTATTGCAAACGCACTCAGTTCAGTCTGTGCGAGAACCTGCTTTTCCTGAACGGTGCATTCGCCGAATTCATCAAAGTACCCGCGCCAATCGTTGCGCAGAATCTCCATGTGCTGCCCGATTGTCTGCCCTTCGATGAAGCGTGCTTGATGGAACCGCTTTCGTGCGTTGCCCACGGCGTGGCGCGCACCCCGATGGAGCACGGCGATACCGTGGTCGTCATTGGAGATGGAGCGATCGGGCAAATGTTCGTCTGGCTCCTTTCCATGAAGGGGATGCAGGTCATCCAGATCGGGAGCCACAGCCATCGACTCGAGGTGGGACGTTACTTCGGCGCCAGTCAGAGCTTGAATTACAGTGATGCGGAAAATGTTGTGGAAAAGATCCGTAGGATTTCAAACTCAGGCAGAGGGCCCGATGCGGTCATCGAATGCATCGGCAAGCCGGACGTGTGGGAAGCGGCCATCCGGATGGCTCGTCCAGGCGGCCATGTCAATCTTTTCGGCGGATGCCCCCGAGACACTGATTTCGCAGTCAGTACGGAAACGGCCCATTACAACGAAGTCACTTTGTCCGGGGTTTTCCACACGACCCCTCACTACGTAAAGCAGGCCCTGGATCTCTTGAGCGCGCATCCGGGAAGATTGCGGCCGTTGCTCTCATGCGAATTGCCACTCAGTCAGCTTCACGAGGCGTTCGAGCTCATGGATGATCGGGAGGCGTTCAAAGTCTCAATTCGGAATGAGCAATGAGCAAGGGGGCCGATCTAAATGCAGAAGCCGATTATCAGCAGGTTCAGGATCCTTCTATCTCTGGCGAGTTTCTGCCCGGCACGTCGATCGAGGTCATCCGTACTCCCGCGAACATCGGCAACTACAAACATGTGCTTTTTGATTTCGACGGCACCCTGTCCCTGATTCGGGAAGGCTGGCCAGACGTCATGGTACCGATGATGGTGGAGTTCCTGCTGGCGACTGGCACGGATGAAACAGAGGAGGAGCTTTCAAAGGCCGCTATGGATTTCGTGATGCGCCTCACTGGTAAACAGACCCTCTACCAGATGATTCAACTCAGCGAAGAAATCAAAAAGCGTGGGGGCACACCGAGAGAGCCGTTGGAGTACAAACAGATTTATCACGACCTGCTCATGGCGCACATCAAGAGTCGCCGCTGCGCCCTGGCGGGAGGCGAACGCTCGCCAGAAGAATTCCTTGTCCCGGGCTCGATCGAAGTCCTGCAAAACCTGGTAAATCGAGGATGTCGATGTTATCTCGCCAGTGGAACGGATGAGGTCTACGTCCGGAAAGAAGCAACACTGCTTGGCCTGCAGGATTATTTTGAGGGCCGCATTTTCGGGGCACAGGCAGATGTGAAGGCGTTTTCAAAAGCGATGGTCATTCAACGCATCTTTGAAGAAAACCGCGTCGACGGAAGCCAACTCCTCGGATTCGGAGACGGCTATGTCGAAATCGAGAACGTCCGTGCGGCGGGCGGCACTCCTGTAGCCGTAGCGTCTGATGAAAAAGAGAAGAGCGGCAAGCCAGATGCCTGGAAAAGAGAAAGGCTTGTTGGGGCAGGCGCCGACGTTGTCATCCCGGATTTCCGCAAAAACGAAACGCTCCTGGATTTCCTTTTTGGATAAAGCTATGCCTGATCGAAAGCCTTCAGTTCCCTGTCATTTGGGGGGAACCCAAACGGGTAGTCCCCAAAGTGAACGGTCGCGATTTCGCCGGCGCACAGAATTTTTCCGCCAAGCTCCCTGACTTTCTTGCAGAAATAGTAGTCTTCGGGGATGACGTTTAGCGTTTCGGGGTCGTCCTCCACGTGAAACCAGGGACGGGGCACCTTCTCCAGAACCCACCGGGGAATGAGCATCAGACCGGTGGGCAGAAGATCCACTTCAACCGTCTGCCCAAACTCGATGTTCATGTACTCGATCTGCCCATCCACGTCGTTGCCGACCGGACACGTTGGCGCGGCATCAGGATTCTTAAAGCGATAAGCGCCGCCGGCTACCCACGCGCCTGACTTTTCCAATCGGTCTCGGAGCAGGTAAATGAAATCACGAGGCTGAATGACCGCGACATCTGAATCCCAGAACAGCAGGTAATCAACATCTGAATCAAGGGCACTCTTGACACACTGGTTTCTTGCGAATGCGATCAGAGGTGTCTTTGGAAAAGCGAAAGTAACGCTGTCCCCCTGCCGTTGGATGGCGCATGCGGTTTCTACAAATCCCAGCGCGGTTGCAGTCTTTACCGTCGCGTCCAACGACGGCGTAGCAATCATGAATGTGTGTGGCATTGGCTCTGGCTGTGATTGGAAACTGAACTAATCCATTCTAAAGGAACTTCTGCGTCACTTCGCTCTGCAGTTCCGGGCTGCCCAATAAAAAAGGGCTGTCTCACCGTCGTGAGGCAGCCCTGCTTGGTAGAAGCATCAGTGTTTCATGCGAAGATCGAGGCGGGCTCAAACTTCTGATGGAAGATCTCGTCGGTCTTGCCTCCGAGCCACTGCTCGACCATGGTTGTGTAAACCGTACGAAAATCGATTTTGTACTTTAGGTCTCCGCTTCTGAGATCGGCGAGGCTCGGGTGTTCACCGAGGATGCCACCTTTGACCTTTTCGCCGATGACGAAGAGCGGGGCCGCGGCACCGTGGTCAGTCCCTCGGCTGCCGTTCTCCTTAACGCGACGTCCGAATTCGGAGTAGGTCATGATGACTACTTTTTCGGCCCTCTTCATGCTGCGCAAGTCCTTCATGAAAGCGACGAGGCTGCCTCCGATCTGGTTCATGCGTGCGGCGTGCCCCCGGGCCTGATTCGAATGAGTATCGAACCCGCCGATGGCCACATGAAAGGCGCGGGTATTTATACCGGAGGCGATGAGCTTGCCGACCAACTTGAGCTGATTGGCGAGGCCGTTGTTCGGGTAATTCACTGGCGTGTTGTACCGGCCGACCATCTTCTGCAGATTCTCAGAGCTGACGAATGCTTTCATCGATGCATCCTTGAGGAAGTCTGCCTGCGCGAAATGGCCACCGTCCATGCGGTGAAGCGCCTTGAACGCGCCTACGTCCTTTTCCCGCTGAACGGTCACGTCTGCGTCGCGCTTCATGCCCATTCCCTTTTCCGGGAAGAGCCGGAACGAATTGATGTTCTGAAAAGTCGGTGCACCGGTCAGTGTGCCCTTGAGCGCCTTCTGACCTGAGCCCCCCAACGCCATGCTCGGGAATGGATGCTTCGTATTGTCCTGCCCGTCGAAGTAGCGGCCCAGCCAGCCTGTTCCTTCCGGGTGCTTGGGGTTGCCAGTGGTCCAGATGTCTGTGGATCTGAAGTGCGAGCGGTTGGGATTAGGATACCCAAGGGCCTGGACGACCTTGACGATGTTTTCGTCAAACAGTGTCTTCATGCCGGTGAGCTGAGGATGCAGGCCGAGTTGGCCGTTGAGGTCGAGCACATCTTCACGGGGCTGGCCGAGGGTTGGGCGGTTCTGGTAGTAAAGGGGGTCGGTGTAAGGGATGACGGTATTGAGCCCGTCGTTGCCACCTGCGAGCTGGATCAGGACAAGCATGTTGTCTGAGCTCGCAGTCTCGACAGCCTGGGCGGTACGCTGAAAGAACGCGGGCACGACCATGGCGCTGGACATGGTGAGCAGGCCACGTTTGCTGAATTCACGGCGAGACAGTTCCATGGTTTTCTCCTTTGGCTGGTAGAAATGATGAGGGTTAGTTCGCCTGGTAGGCGGGTGAGGTCATGATGATGTAGGCGATGCGGCGGAGTTTGCGGCTGTAGCCCTCGGTGGCGACGCCGGACTCGGTCTCCGCGACTTCGTTGTCAAAATAATCGAGGAGTTCCTTCTTGGCGTTGTCCGAAAGGTCGTCCTGGATGAGCGCTTTGCACAAGTAATCTACTGCGTCCTTTGGCTCCATCTCTTTGTCTTTGATGTGCTGAAAGATCGGGTGATCCTTTTTCGGATTTCGACAGGGAGCTTCCATGAGCATCTTCTGAAGAAAATTGTTGCGCTCGAGAAGAGTGATGGTGTTGATCCAGGTGCGACCGCCGTCCCAGCCCTTGACGTTAGGCGGGTTGTAGAGCTGTTGGCCCATCTTATCTAGGGACGGAAGCGTGAGGTTCTTCAAGCTGCGAGTATTCAGCAGCCGGATAGTACCGACTGTGAGCTCGATGGGGCTCTTGACAAGCGAACGGTAGGCTTCACGCGAGTAGAAGAGCTTCGAACGGAAGAGCACGTTCAGCACTTCCTTCATGTCCCCTTTGTGCGCAAGGTAAACCTCGGCAAGGGCATCGATGTATTCCTGCTTGGGCTCTTCCATCACGAAAAACTTGAGCAGTTTCTTCGAGAGGAACTTCGCTGTTGCGGGATGCAGGCCGACCATGTCGCAGATGTCTTCGCCATTCCAGTTGCCTGTCTTTCCAAAGACGGTCTTCTCACCGAAATCGTGCTGGCCCTGATTGAAGAAGAAGTTAAGGCCACGCACCTGCCAGCCGGTGAATGCCCGTGCGGATTCCTGGATGTCCTTCTCTGTGTAATTGCCGATGCTGAGTGTAAAGAGCTCGAAAATCTCTCGTGCAAAGTTTTCATTTGGATTGCCCTTGATGTTCGTCTGGTTATCCAGCCAGAGAATCATCGCCGCGTCCTTGGATACTGCCTGGAGCAGCTCCGGAAACTTGCCGGTCGCGTTTTCCCTGAAGAGCTTATTCTGTTTGAACATCAGATACGGCAGGTCGACCTTGTAGTTCGACGTGGCGAAGTGACCATGCCAGAAAAGGGTCATCTTCTCTTCGAGAGGGCGCATCGAGCGAGTCATGCGATAGAGCCAGAGCCCCTGCAGGGTGGAGAGCACGTTCATGTCGCCAATCTCATACTCGACATCCTGGAGTACCTTTTCCATCGGATTCTCGACACGCTCGCAATGAATGAGATCTCGGAGCGCCCATTCGAGCCCGTTCTGGTAGGCGATCTTTATTTCGGTCATGCTGCCACCGAAGCCCGCACGGCGAAGAAGATGTGCAGCCTTCTTGATATCCCAGGAATCTTCCTCTGTGGGTTTCCACGGTTCAAAGAATTCTTTGCCGGCCAGGGCGCCGGTGTTCTGGGCGGCAGCCTGTTCGGTGACTACCTGGGCCTGGATGGTAAAGGCAAGGATGCTTAACAGGGCAATGAGTCGCTGCATGATTCAATCTCCGCAACACGGGAAGTGACTTTTGCGCGGATTATTGCAGTGCCCCGGAGGCGCATGTCAGTTGCCTGTAAGTTCCAGGTAAAAAAGATGTAAGTTGGGAGGAGAGGCGTGGAGGGGTGGAGGGTGTGGGAATACTGGAATGATGGAGGAATGGAAAAGAAAAGATGGAGGAATGGCTCGTAGCGACCCGATCTATCGGGCGGGTTTCAGAGCACGCAGGCAGAGCCGCGCACATCGAGATGAATCCTTAAGCGCAGCCGCCGATCACTTCAGTAATTCCTCAATCTTCGCCTTTACGCCGGCGTCCTTTTCTCCCCTTGCCGCGGCCTTCAAGACAGCCACCACTTCCTTTCCACCGATTTTGCCCAGGGCTTCAGCGGCCTTGATCCTTACCAGGCGGTCCGCATCCTTGAGACCCTCCTTCAGATGCGGTAATGCTTTCGAGCCGAGATGCCTGCCAAGGGCGTCCATGGATACCTGCCGCACTGAACCTTCGTCGTCCTTTGCAGATGCCACCAGGCCCTCGATCGCCCCGTTTCCTCCGATGGCGTCCAGGGCTTCAACCGCGGCCAGGCGTACCAGCGGCTTGCCCTTTTGTGAGAGTTTCTTCAGGGGCTCGACAGCCTCACTCGATTTCAATCGCGCCAGGCCGGCCGCGGCCTCCCATTGGATGAAATCCCGACGATCATCGAGCAAGGAGATCAATCCAGGTATGGCAGCTTTGCCGAGCTCCGAAAAGCCCTTCACAGCCACTTCGGATACGTCGTAATGAGTCTTTCGGATCACGTGGGGGAAGACCTCTGCGGCAGGCGCGTATTTCAGCTCGGCAAGTTTCTCCACTGCCGCGATGAAATGGCTGTTGTCGTTGGGAACGTAGCCGGAGGTCCGCAACAACTCGACCAGAGCTTTGGGATCGACATCACTGCCGCCGCCATTCGTCGCTGCGACCGTCCCCTTTGATTGACCAACACAGATCAGGTGGTCATCGCTCCGGATGAAAATGTTGCCCTGCGAGATGGCTGGCGTGCCCATGCATCCCTTCTCCCCTTTCAGATTGTTCTGCGCCAGGACCTCAAATTTCGCTCCGGCTTTCAGGATGTATGTAAGACCATCTTCGCTGAGGCAGTAAATCTTTCCGTCGGCAGCAACCGGGCAGGCAGAGAAGCGCCCTCGAATCCTCTTCTTCCATGCGCGGTTTCCGGTCTTCCCTTCAAGGCATTCGATAATGCCGAGCTCACTTAACACGTACAGACATCCGCGGTAGTAGATCGGTGAGACCACATACGGGCCACCCCGGCTCTTGCGCCATTCGATGTGCGTGGTCGTCACGTCTCCGCTGCCATTAGGCCGCAGCGCCAGGGTCGGCCCGTTACGTCCGGAAGAGACAAAGACGATGCCATCCCCATACGCGGGCGAAGGCGCTACGTTATCCGCAAGACCCACGGCCTCCCAGATCAGCTTGCCCGTCTCAGGATCATGGGTGAACACTTTGGTCTGCGAGCCGGTCACCACCTCAGAGTTACCGTTGCTCTCATAGACGAGCGGCGTGCACCAGGAGCTCTTCGTATCCCGCGTCACTTTGTAGATGTTTCTTCCTGTTTCCAGGTCGAGCGCCAGCAGGTACGAGGCAGGTTTCTTTTCCTTGTCACCTTTGAGCGGGTTCCGGTCGACCACCATCAGAGCCCGGTCTTTCCAGACAACGGGCGAAGAGGCGAAACCGTGCTGGCAGTTTATCTCGCCGTAATCGAATGCGAGAGAGCGTTTCCATTTCACCTTGCCGGCGTAATCCAGAGCGATCACATCGCCGCCCCCGAAGACGCAGACCAGAGTTTTGCCGTCTGTGCAGGGAGTAGCGCTCGCAGCAGTATTCCACGGACCCAGGTTCAGGGCCTCCGCGGTGGCGGTAAATTCGGTTTGCCAGAGCTGCTTACCATCTCTGCGATCAAAGGCCAACACGACAAGCTTATTCTGTTCAAGCGCGCCCGTGATAAAGACATGGTCGCCCCAAACGACCGGACTGGAGAACGACCACTTCGGCACCTTCACTTTCCAGATCACTCCGTCCGTCGTACTCCAGTTCACCGGGAGATCTGTTTCATCAGAAACAGCCGTCCCACCGGGCCCGCGAAACTGCGGCCAGGGAGAAGCGAACGAAGCTGTCGTCAGCAGAACAAAGAAAGTGACCTGTCTCATGAAAGGGCTCCTGTTGTCATGAATGACCGTGAGGGCATCAGTCTACTCATCAGCCGCCACGTCATTCAACAAATGTCGGCCGTCAATCCAACATCTCATCATTTCATGACCCAAGCATTCCACCACTCCAACTCCGCTTCATCATTCCATCAATTCGACACTCCACTCCGGTATTGACAATCGGCCGTGCGCCCACATGATGCAGCCATCACCTTTGCTCATTACTCATTACGTATCACGTCTCCCCATGCCAGACATCCTGATTGGCGCCCATCGAGGCGCTATGTGCTATGCGCCGGAAAACACGCTGCCTGCCTTCGAGATTGCCATCGAGCAAGGCACCTATCGAATCGAGTGCGATATCCGCCGGACGAGCGACGGCATACTGATCCTGATGCATGATCCAACCCTCGACCGAACGACAAACGGAAAGGGAGCGGTTGCTGGCCTAACACTGTCTGAGATCAGAAATCACAAGTGCGGTGATGATGTCGCAATCCCGACTTTCAAAGAGGCCCTCCGCTGTGCAAAAGGCCGCGCCAGACTGCTGGTCGAGCTCAAAGACTCCGACATTGCAGAACAGGTGATCGAAGAATGCACCTCTGAAGCGATGGCCGATGAATGCACCATCATCTCGTTCGACGAAGACAATCTGCGCGCTGCTAGAAAAGCTGCGCCGGATATCGCTCGTGGATTCTTTCATGTGCATCCTGGTGAAGTCTCCCTCGAAAATGTCATTGCGGATTTCGATCCCCTTCTCCTGGTTGTGTGGCCGGATGCTGCGACTGCTGAGTTGGTTTCCGAAGCCAGGAGGCTTGGATTGCACGTACGATGCGGCTTTCAAGATCGGTTCACCTATGAGGAGGCATCCGAGATTTTTGATCGGATGGCAGAAATGGGCGTGGGCGAGATGTCGTGCGGGCGGCCCGACTGGATAGCAAAAATGATTTCAGAAATGGAGGGCTGAATGAGCTCACGGTTTGTCAAGGCGAACGGCATCAACATCTGTGTTCATCGGGATGGCGATCCGGACCACTCACCTGTGTTCCTCCTGCACGGTGTGACCGACAGCGGGCGCTGCTGGGGCGCCCTGCCCGGGCCTCTCGCCCTGCATCACCACGTCATCGCTCTCGATGCCCGGGGGCACGGCCAATCGGATGCACCAGCCACCGGGTATCGCTACAGCGATCTGGCCGCGGACGTGGCAGGAGTGATCGAGGCAATGGAGTTCGAAACTGCAACGTTGCTCGGACACTCTTTGGGTGCGCACACGGCAGCAGTCGTTGCTGCGAATTATCCAGCTCTTGTATCAGCCGTCATTCTCGAAGACCCGCCCTGGCGAGATGAAGATCCGGTAGTGGATCTGGAAGAGCGTTCCGCGGAAATCGCCGGCAACATCGAAGAGCGCAAAACGCGATCACTACAGCAGGTAATCGATTCCGGAAAAAAACAATGTCCCTCCTGGCCCGATGAAGAATTTCAGCCGTGGGCCCAGGCCAAGCTGCAGGTGAGTCCCCAGGTCGCCGAGATCTTCAAAGGGCTTGATGAACCCTGGACCGAAACGGCCTCCCGGATCAGATGCCCGGCACTGCTGGTAACAGGTGACGAAGAGATGGGCGCCATCGTCTCACCAGAGAGAGCCGCGATTGCCTGCGAAAAGATGGCAAGCGGGACGTCCGTGCGGCTCGAAGGCGCTGGCCACTGCATCCGCCGAGATCAGCCGGCCGCATATCTCAGTGCAGTGCAAGACTTCCTTGGCCGAGTCTAAGCATCATCAGTGGTTGACGGGCAATCAAGAAGCCTATCCAACAGAAGCTCATTAACTCTCTTCAGGAATCATATCAGTTGGGATGCTCATCTTGACAGGTGGTTTGAACTTCGAGTTTCCAAATGGGCTGTGAAACATTCTGTCTGAGGGAACTACCTGCATAGAGATGCCAGCGTCTTTATTCTCCCAACTGAAGATGATGCTTTCGTCTGCCCTTCCGTTTTTGCAGGTCTTAACCCAATCAAAAAGGTAGATAAAACATGGATAGAGCCCGGCTCTTTGAAGATCGTACTGACGTTCGCGAGGACGGATCCACCAACCGCATGAATCCGGATTGTCAGGGTCCGGGTAGGGAGGGAGAGGATTAGGATCGCTCGACGCACGGGTGCCCTGTTGAATGAACTCACTCGATTCAAGATTGCCGTCGTCGTCTTCGTCAATGAGCACTCCGCCAACATCATCGCAGTGAATCTGAATGGTCCATTTACCTGCGGCCGGGAAGTTCAAATATCCGCTCCAAATACCAAGGATATAGTTCGGTTCGCCGTTCCCTCCGATCCCATCCCAATGCGGGCTCACGGTTGGCAAAAAATAGAGCGGTTGCCATTGCCTCCCGACCGGCCGGAGGTTGCTGATCGGGGTATTGGCATCAGGTGTATATCGCACCGATCCGAAGTTTGTCAGGGGCTCGCTCCAGATCATTACCAGATCGGGAAGCCCTCCGTCCGATTCGATATACTGATTGAGGACCACGTTTGAGAACCAGTTCGTTACCAGGCCCGGCATGTATTCAGGGTCGCTTATCGTTCCGCCCGAGACTTTTCCGGTCATATCCGAAAAGACGTAATTCAAGCCCAGTTTAACACCGTTGGGATGGCGCGGCGCATTGAACTCAGAAATCATGACCGTCCGTCCGGGCGACTTCAGAGTGTTCCTTCCAACGAAGCTGCTGGTCAGATTAAACGAGCGTTTGTAGCCCTTGGATACCATGCCACCGGTGCCCTTGAAATCTCTCCAGGCCTTCGGTGGCTCGACTGGACAAATAAACGCCTTGGACTTGCCGGCTGCATTCTCATCAAACTCTGAGGGGGCGGCCGGATCGTACACCGGCATCCCCATCAGGGCGGGATAATGTTGACCGTTGGGCGGGGTCCAGCCTTTCCATTCCGCGATGTAAGTCTTCAGCCCTGACCCGATATCTTTCATTCGGTTCAGGCAGGTGAGCGACATGGTTTTGGTGTTTACATGCCCAATGCCCGACAGGATGAGAGTAGTAAGAACCGCCAGAATAACGCACACGATCAGCAGCTCGATGATCGTGAATGCCGGCCTGCGATTTCCTGAATTCATTCCTTGCTCCCTGGCTGGCCGCAGGTCCAGTCTATGTACATGGATCAGCCTTTCAAGAAAACGGCGACAACCGCCGTGTGGCAATTGTCGCCATATGAAGTCAGCGAAGGCTTGCTTACTCAGCGGGAAACATCCCTTGCATCGATTCGATGATATTGTCCGGCGGATCGAACGGCAGCGAAATCGGCTCGCGGGTCATGCCGCTGTGGTACATGCCCATCAGCAGATTAAATTCGGCGAGCGACTGGTCCAGATGGGTCGGGTGAAGGTTATTGTCATCATCAAGCCAGGCAAAGATGGCCTCGGTCAGCCCGGCCTGGCCAAGGATGTCTTCCTCGCCATAGCCGTGAACCCCCGATTCGTACCCGTCTTCTTTCGTATAGCATTCCCAGCCGTTCATGCGCCAGTGGGCGAAGCCTTCGGTGCCGTACACCGCCACGCGTTTGTGCTGATAGCGAGATTCGTTGTCATCCGCATGAGGCCCGCCCCTGAGGCCGAAGGACACCGAAGTACGAACGCCGTTTTCGTAGAAAATGGTCGCGGTCGCATCATCCGGCGAAGGCTGACGCCCTGCCAGGTTCTCGCCTCCTGAAATGTTGCCGAACACCTGTGTCGGCCGCGAATTATCGATGTAGGATGAAACGAGTTGCAGAACGTGCGGCCCCTGATCGATCGGAGTGGATCGCGCACTGGCGTCGATGAATTTGATGTCACCGATCCTGCCGTCATTGACGAGCTGCTTAAGGCGCAGGTTGGCCGGATGAAAGTTTAGCTGAGTGTTCACGCAGAATTTCGTGTTTGTTGACTCGGACAGCGCGACGAGGTCCCTGAAATCTTCGGCCTGAATGGCGATCGGTTTTTCAATAACGACTGCGGGCACGTTCGCATCGGACGCGATCTGCATGACACTGTGGCGAATGGTCGGAGGCGTAATGATGTGAAGGACCTCCGGCTTTTCCTTCTCCAACATTTCCTCATAGCTGGTGTATTTTGTCTCGATGCCGAACTCCTCCGAAAAGGCATCCAGACGCTCTTCGTTCATATCGCAGATAGCGCTCAGGTTCCCGCCCTGAACATGCTTGTAAGCAGCAGCGTGGCCCCGCGCTCGCGGGCCGCAGCCTAACATGGCGCACTTATACATGGCTCATCTCCAATGGTGTGAAATAAAGATTTGTATCCTGTTTTCCCAAGGCGGGGCATCATCTCCCCGGCGGCCTGGAAGTCAATTTACCGGGTTATTCGTACCTTCCAGTGCGTGAGGCGGATGACCCCCAGCTCACCATGAAAGAACTCCTCTCGTTCAGGCTTCCGGGTTCTGGCAACGATTTCCTTTGTCTTGAAGTCCTCGAAGCTCACGGGGCTCTCGAGCAGCTCGACGAGCCACAGATCCTGTCGCGGATCAATCTCAGCCGGCGAATAGACCCGACTCTGGTCTCCGAGGTAGCGTGTCAGCGGAACTCTGAGGTAGGACGGCGCGGCCACGATCGCACTGGGAACGTCCTCATGCTCGAGAAATGAAGCGGCGCCCGACCAGTCTTCTTTCACGAAGTCCGATTTGTAATGGAAGATCGAATGCAGATTGATCAGGACCAAGACCGTGCCGAAGACCAGGGCCTTCCTGGAATCATTGCTCTTCACTAACGACCGGACCATGGCGCCAGCCAGCAGGCAGAACATCGGGGCCAGAGCGAAGAGATGCTTGGTCTGGAAGACGTGCGGTTTGAATGGAAACAGAAGGAGGCATACCGGAGGACCGAGAAACAGCCAGAGCAGAAGCCTCGACTCGTCGTTGAGATTCTGATAACGGGCCGCATGCCATACAGCCGGAACAAGTACGAAAGCCGCACCAAGAATGAGGGCCGGGCCAAGAATGAGGGCCACCCACAAGAACGAATGGAGCGGATTGAAGCCACGCCCAAGCTCGGAGAACAGTCGCAGCCACGATTCCGGCCACAAGAACGAATGGAGCGGATTGAAGCCAAGCCCAAGCTCGGAGAACAGTCGCAGCCACGATTCCGGTCCGGGCAATCTGAATCCCAGAGGCGCCCCCGCGGCAGCCACTTTCTCCCGCATCCGATTCACCACTGGCAGGTAAAACAGAAACGCAGCCAACGGCAAGGCGAAGGCCAGGCTCGCGATTACTTTGCTTCGCCGATTTTCCTTTGGGCTCCTGAACTTGATCCAGCCCGTCCCTGCTGCCTGCGAAACCAGAAAGAACAGGGAGTAATAGAAAGTGTAGAGCGCGAGGATCGAGGCAATGACGAAGCCGATCCAGTCCCCAATCTTTTCGCGCTTCAGCGCACGAATCAGAAACAGTGTCGAGCCGGTCGTCCACAAGCCGGCCACTGCGTAGTGGCGGGCCTCCTGTGAGAAATAGAGCAGAAAGGCGGACAAAGTTGCGATGAGCGTGGCCACTGGAAACCGCGATTCCGGAGCCATCTCATACTCGATCAGCAACACGAGTAAGACTGTCAGGACGCCAGCAAGGGCGGTTGGATATCGCAGCACTGCATCCGTAATCCCGGCCGGTGGAAACCTGGGCTGTGCGACTTCTGATACTCGAAATGGGAGCATCGCCAGGTGCAGGCATGCGTAATAGACAGGCGGATGGCCGTCGTTCCTCATGACGTCGTCCAGCATCTCACCGAACGTCCCGGAAATCCTCACGAGGCTGATACTCTCATCGAGCCAGAGACTCTTCTCGCCAAGTTCATGAAAGCGAACAGCCGCTGCCACCAGAATCAGGATGACACCGCAGATCCAAAACTGTCTCTTATGGCTGCCTGCCCTTTCAGGGTTGGGTTCGCTCATGTTGAAGATGGAGGGGACGATGCAGGGATTAAGGCATGCCTGGAATATCCTTCATCGGAGCCGCTACTCGTGCAACAGTCTCTTCCAGGCAATTGCCCCAACTCACTTTTCGCCGGCTCGAACGGACCGGGCGTCAGCGCATGTGTACCATTGCAGCAGCTTGTAGCTACCTGCGGTCTGGTTGCTGCCGCAGGCCTCAGCATTGCGACCTGAACCTGTCCTTCAAGTCGGGCGGATCAAGATCAATACGCGGGATACTGTGAGAGCCGCGGCCGCCAACTTTGGCGACCAGGCACGTGGGGCCGGTGGCGGCACAATGTTGCTTGAACTTTTCGGTAAACGCGGCCAGCTCTTCCGCCCTGTCCACAACTGCATAGCCGCTGGCTTCGGCGTGCTTTGCGAGGTCGCGGCCTCTGGATATCGAGGGCTGATTGCCGGTGGATTCGTATGCCTCGTTATCGAGGATGACGTGTATGAAATTGCCGGGAGCTTCGTGCGCAATGAGGGGAAGCGTGCCAAGGCTCATCAGCGCGCTGCCGTCTCCTTCGATGACCACTATACGGCGATCCGGCTTGTTGAGTGCGATTCCGAGACCCATGGCCGCGAGCAGACCCATGCTGCCTATCATGTAGAAATTGGCATCACGATCCTTTGCCGAAAATGCCTCGCGGGAGATCATGCCGGTGGTGAAGAGGGCGAGGTCCGTTTCGCCAATGTTTTCGAGTATACGTTCGATGGCTTCCGAGCGTTTCATCCAATGGCCCCCTTTCGTACGATAATGGCGAACGGGCGCTGCTCCGTGTCCATGTATTTGATGGCTTCATCAAGAGATGACTCGAGATTGTCATCCTCAAGTACACGATGTGGCACGCCCATCAGGCCGAGGAATTCAAGCATCTTGTCCCCCATGAGGATGTGTTCGGGCGCATCCTTGCCTTGAAAGCCGCGCCAGGTGATGAACATGAGGATGGGCACTTCATACATCAGACTGTATGAGGTCAGGCCGTTGACGATATTCCCGAGGCCGGAATTCTGGATCAGGATGCCGCTTCGCTTGCCGGCAAAATATCCGCCGCTGGCAACACCGAGCGCGAGGTCTTCTCTGACCGCTGGAACGTATCTGATTTTGGGCTCGTCGGGAATAACCGCGAGCGCTTCCGTCAGGATGGAGCAGGGCACGCCGGAGAAGAAATGAAATTCCCTTGCTGTCAGGGCTGCCCAGAATTTATTGGCCGGAATCATGGAAGAGTGGTTGAGGTCAATGGTTGAGCGCGTCCCCTAACGCCTATCGTTTTCTGAGCAGATAGTCGAACGCAAGGAAAAATGTGAAATCCGCAGCAGCGTTTTCGGAGCTCAAGAAATCTTCAACGACACCCAGCATCAAACGCATGTGCGGCCTGGGCCTCCAGGCAAAGGCCGGCGTGATCTGCATGATCGCTCCGGTTATCGGATCGGCGTCATCGGCAAGCAGGTCACTCGGACCGCGATTGACGTCCAGAGTAAAGGGCGAGTTTGTTGCAGCAAACTGAAGATGCCAGGAGTACTTTCCAGAGGTTCGATACTCGATCTCGACGTGCCCGCCGATGGTTGGCTGTGTGTCGAGCCCCGAATTAACAGGCTCGGTACCGAAGGGGAAAGTGGTGTTCACATTGAGATTCACTCCCCACTTTTTTAATACCCAATCGGCAGCCAAACCGACCGCGGCATCTATACGTCCGCTGCCGAACGCGTCATTCTTGTCTCCGGTCGGAAACTTCAATGCCGCACGGAGGGAGATGCTGGGGTTCACTCCTCCCTGTTCAACGATGCGCTGCTTCAAGCTGAGGGCCGCATCTCCGATGCCGAAGAGCCCGTCTTCCCCATCGAGAAAAGTCACGCCGTTTCGAGACAGCCTGTAATCGAATCCATTCTGGCGAAACCCGAACTGTTCGTACGCTTCAAAGTATCGCCTGGGTTTGGGGGAGAGGAAGAAGTCCTCCGTGCTCTTGATGAAGTTATCGAGGAACCCGCCGTGCATGAACATCAGTGGCAGTTCCACGCCGATGTCTGTCGAGTTGGTCAGGCCCCGCTTCAGGCCGAGATTGAAGCGGCTGAGCTCCATATTGACATTAATCTCGAATTCCCGGGCTGGGGCCTTTACGGGTTGATTGGTGTTGGACTCTGAAAACTCGAATCGAAAGCCCCAGTTGCCTTTCCCGAGCGTCTCAGCCTTTTCCGGATTGAGCTGATAAAAGAGCACCCGAGTTGGCGAAATGATGCGCAGGGGAATGGGGCCGGCGAGGCCGCCTCGGTTGTCTTCCGCGGAGAGGGCAACACAGAGAATAATGAAAAGCGAAAACGCCTTCTTCACTGGCATGGATGCTGGGCTTGCTGGTGCGAGGTAGTTGCAGGCAGTTCGTCAGGCGTCCCGGTAATGGCTCAGAGCCAGGAGTGGGAAGTAATGGCGATACATGGTGTATTCCAGGTAGTAGACCTTCGGGAAGCCGGTGCCGGTATACCAGTCCTCATCCCAACTGCCGTCCGGATTCTGTGTCTCGGTAAGATAACGAATGCCTTCCTGCACCGCGACGTGTGAAGCGTGACCCGCTGCTATGAGACCCATAAGAGCCCATGCGGTCTGACTCGGCGTGCTCGGGCCAATGCCTTTGAGCGCGGGGTCTTCGTAAGAATCCGCGGATTCACCCCACCCGCCGTCTTCGTTCTGAATACTGAACAGCCAGCCCGCGCCCCGCTGCAGCCACCGCTGATTCATGTCTTCGCCGATCTGGGCCATGCCTCGAAGCACCTGCCAGGTGCCGTATATGTAGTTGACGCCCCACCGGCCAAACCAGCAGCCCTCGGCCTCCTGTTCCCGCTTGATAAAGTCGACGGCCCGCACCACGGCCGGATGATTGCGCGGCACGCCCGCCGGTCCGAAATGCTCGAGCATACGGCTGGTAAGATCGGCCGTGCTGGGGTCGAGCATCGCGTTGTGATCCGCAAAAGGAACCTTCTCGAAAACTTCTTTATTGTTGTCGCGATCAAACGCGCCCCAACCGCCGTCAGAACATTGCATCGTAAACAGCCACTGAAGCCCGCGTTCCATTGCTTCCGGCGCCCCTTCGATGCAGCCCGGCGCCCCCAGGCTGTCGAGAGCCATCATCACCATGACGGTGTCATCCACGTCCGGGTAGAACTGGTTGTTGAACTCGAAATACCAGCCGGAGACAGGCTCAGTCGGCGTCCGGTGAAACCAATCCCCGGTAAACCGGCATTCCTTGCTGACCAACCACCGGGCGGCCTTTTCCATCTGCGGGTGATCGACATCAAGCCCGGACTGGCCGAGAGCGAGTGAGCAGATCGCCGTATCCCAGACCGGCGAGAAACACGGCTGAAAGAGGATCATGTCTTCCTCTTCGGTCATCAGCGCCATGAACTCATCCATGGCAGATTTTCGCTTTGGGTGATCCTCCCCGTAACCGAGGCATTCCATCGCCACCACGGCATTCATCATGGAAGGATAGACCGCGCCCAGGCCGCCCGGCACGACGCGCTCGAGCATCCATTCTTCAGCCATGGCCAGCGACTTCTTTCTCCAGGGCTTGAACGGCAGTTTTTCGATCGTTTTGGCAAACTCGCTCAGCCCGTTGAAGAAATGTTCCCAGCCGTACCGGCCAGTCTCGGGGTCACTGTCCAGTCCCCTCTTTCTGGGATTTGAAAAGAGCTCATCAATGCTGACACCTGACGGCAGCGGCCTGAGCGGCTTGGTCGCCCAGATGATTGTCAGCGGTACGAGGATAGCCCGCGACCATGAAGACATCTCCCACACATTCAGATAAAAGGTCTCCGGCATGAACATCAGCTCAGGCGGCACTGCCGGCGCTTCGTTCCAACCGAACACCCCGAACATGGCGAGGTAAATCCTGGTGAAGGAATTCACCCTGTCCAGGCCGCCCATTCGCAGGACCTCCTTACGCGCCCTTTCCATGATCGGGTCGCCGGCACTGTATCCCGCGAGCTTGAGCGCAAAGTAGGCTTTGACCGTCGCGCTGACGTCAGACTCCGCGCCCGGGTACAGCCCCCATCCGCCGGCCTCGTTCTGTCTGCTGAGGATGAAGTTCACTCCCTTGCGGACGTGCGTCTCGTTCACATCACCGAGAAAGTGCATGAACATGATGTAATCGGAAACGAGCGTGCCATCCCAGTTGCCAAGAAAACCGCACCAGTAGCCCTCTTCGTGCTGCCGGCCGAGGAGGTAATTCTGCGAGCGGATGATGGCCTCCGCCTGTGCGGAATTCACCCGTCCACCATCGCTGCAGGTGGAAGTGCCACGCTCCGCTCCCTGCGGTGCTGCGACAGGCCGATCCGTGTTTTCAGCAGTTTCTTTAAAATCCCCTGCTCGGATATCAGACAACGTTGCTTCCGTCATGGTTGCCTCTCGCCACTCCAGCCTCGTACTTCAGTGTACGCGGGCCTGCCCTCATGGTTACGTAAGTGGTGCGTTCGCCGTAAGAAAGACGCATTTATAACGACTTGATAGTGGGTCGCAATGACCAGATCCTATTGACGAAAGCTGGCTTTAGATACCCCTGGAATGAGGTATCCAACCGGTCGAATCAGCAGGCTGACGGGCTCTAACGCTGGCGAATGATCCATTTTGCGCTTTACTCTGTTCATTCCTACAACAGAAGAAGAGGTGACAGCTGTGTTTGCAATGCTAGGTAATCTCGGACCGTTTGAAATGGTGGTCATCCTCGTGGTGGCTCTCCTTCTCTTTGGCTCGCGCCTCCCAAACGTTGCCCGGAAGATGGGGCGTTCGATTACTGAATTCAAGAAGGGCTTAAAGGATGTCGAAAGCGATGTTCAGAGCGCCATGGATGACGGGGAAACAGATGTGAAAACCTGAACCAGAATTGGCCCGGTAAACAGAAACAGCCCGCCATGTGCGGGCTGTTTTTTTTGATGTCAGAGTGATGGTCTGGCGCTGCGAACTTTAGAGAATTCGCCTCTCTTTCTTAATCGTTATCATAATCGAACCTGAGCCCTTCAGGCTCTGTAAAGCATCGCGCCCTCTGCTATTTGAGACCATTGTGTGCCAAGTTCCAAGGAGCGTGACACGTCAGAGCGCTCGGCAATCCCGATAACGATAAAGATTAAGAGCCCTGACCTTCTCCCGCCTTAATACCTCAAGAAATCTGCCACGGAATCGAGATACTCTTTCGTCGGCTCCGCGTAGTTTTTCAGATTACGAACCTTACGCGCCTTCTCGAGCTCCTCTCTGAGAAAGCGCAGGTGCGGATCGCCGCCCTGGTCGCCTTTGGTCGCGGGAGGTCTCTGGCCGCCGATGCCTGCCAGCTCAGATCGCAGCAATCGGAACAGAAACACGGACCAAGTGAATCCATCCTCGATGCGATTGCG
>Ga0187827_10001898_pt1 | contig 29521 bp, 17 predicted proteins | sample ETNtaG_39_FD_167969 | JGI IMG/M metagenome (GOLD analysis project Ga0187827, IMG submission 167969) | Marine microbial and viral communities from oxygen minimum zone, Eastern Pacific Ocean - ETNP2014_SV_150_PacBio MetaG (Illumina Assembly) | ecosystem: Environmental > Aquatic > Marine > Hypoxic...
ATTGCCGATTCGAAGGCGGCCGTCGCGCGCGCGATCAGCAGGTCGATGCGGGGATTGGCGACCTTGGAGTTCGTCGACGTCAGCGTGACCTGCTGGCCGACGACCGGTGCCAGGTCGGTATCGAAGGCCAGCGCGAGGTCGGTCAACTGCTGGACTTCGTGTGGTTCGAGGCTGAACACGCGACCGCTGAGGAAGCTGGCGACCGTGTCGACGGTACCGTCGTGCAGATAGCCGAAGCCGCGCACCTGGTCTCCCTGATCCGATCCTCCCGCCAGAATCTGCGAGACATTCGGCTCACCGGGTCGCGCAGGCTCGACTGGCTCGGGGATCTCGCTCCGCTCGCGGGTCGAGCTTCCGAACATGCCGACCTTCTGATACAGGTTTCGCATGTGGGCGACCTTGAAATTCTGGGTCAAGCCCTCGAAGGTCTGCTCACCGCCGGAGCCGTAGAAGCCGCGCATCGGGTCCAGGCGGTGGCAGCCGTCGCAGTCCTCGACCGTGTCGGTGGCCCTGGGGTCACGGACACCACACTCGGCCGGGCCCGGGCCGCAGCTGAAGAACTTGTCGAAGCCGGCCTGCTGCGAGGTGGTCAGCGCGTTGTCGAGCGCACGCACCGGGTTCGGCGGCAGCACGATCTGTAGCGCGAAGTCGGCGAACGCCTGCATGTCGTCCTGGTCAATGAGGCCGTCGTGCCCGACCAGCCCTTCGAAGGCGACGATGAAGTTGCGGAACGCCAGGTCTTCGGCGCAGGGCGCGTGAGAGATGCCGGTCGCCGCGGCGCAGGGGTCCAGACCGAAGAAGCCGTCGGCGCGGTCGCCGCGCCAGTGCATCGCACCGTGCGTGGCCAGCCCACGCATCGTCTGGGTCGTCATCGGGCCCTTCATCGGATGGAACGAGGTCTCCTTCAATCCCTCGAGGAATGGCGTGGCCGACGGCTGCGGGTTGGTCGAGACGCCGGCGTCCGGGTCGCCCAGGTTCCAGGCCAGACCGTCGAAGTCGGCGAAGACGTGACAGCTCGCGCAGGACGCTTCGCCGTTGCCGGAGGTGATGCGCGCGTCATACAGGAAGGGGCGGCCGTCGACCACCGAGGGCGGCTCCGGGTTGTGCAGCGCATGCGAGGCGAGCGTCGTCTTCGTGGTCGGGTCGATCACCTGCACCGCGTTGTCGAAGCGCGTCATCACGTACAGACGATTGTTCGCCTCGTCCAGGACCAGCCCGCTGGGGCCGCCGCTGGTCGGTATGTAGCGCGCGCTCGCCGCGGTCGGGTCGAAGTGCGTCGCGAACTCCGGGTCGTCGATGCTGTCGACCGGAAACACGCCGATCGTGCCCGAGCCAAACGCGGCCACATACATCGTCGCGCCGTCGCTGGAGATGACCGGCTGCAGCGGCGTGGCCAGGCTGTGGGTGATCTGATCGGGATCGATGTGGTTCTCCGGGTCGGTGTGGAGCTGCGCGTAGTCGATGTGCCGGTTCAGGTGCTTGGCCGAGACCGCGCCGCTGGTCGGGTCGATGACGGTGATGCGCGACTCCGACAGGTGGCCCTGCACGGTCGAGCCCCCGTGGACGCCCGGGCCCTCGAAGCGCACGTGATTGGGCAGCTCGGTATTCGTCACGAACAGCTTGCCGCTCGTCGGGTGGACCGCCATGTTGAACAGGATGGTCCCGACGTGGTCGAACGCCCGGACCGAGTCCGGGGCCAGGGTGTTGGCGTTCACCGAGAACACGTCGTGGTCCGGCAAGCGCAGCCTCATGCGGCCGGACCAGTCGCGACCGAGCACATCGCGCCAGGCCGCGCCGTTAAACTTCACGATCAGGCCCGTCTCCGGCGCCTGGACGCCTTCGACATTGTCGGCGGGACCGGGAACGCCGCCTGGTGACGCGCCGTTCGGGCCCGCGGAATCGAACCCGTCGGGAACCACGCCCCCTCGGATGCCCGAGGTCTGGTTGCCCGAGAGGAAGGCGGCCGCATACACCGTGCTTCCGTCAGGGCTCACCGCTAGCGCGCGCGGCGTATCGGCAAAGAACGTCACGACGCCGACCGGCGTGCCGCCGACGCTGCTGCCGAGGATCGTGGCGTCGAATACCCACACGTCGGCGCGGCCGACACCGGGTGTCTTGAGCTGAGGGTCGCCATCGTCCGAGCCGAGACCGGACACCGGGTCGAGCGAGGTGTGCGTCCGCTGCTGTCCGCGATGCGCGGTCGTGATGAAGGCGCGGGTGCCGCCCGTGCCCGCAAACACGATGTCGCGCGGCTCGTCACCGACCAGCAGCGTCCGGACGACCTGGGGCGGCGTCCGCGTCAGGTCCACGATACTGACGCTGTCTGACAGGTGATTGACCACCCAGATCTCGTCGTTGGTACGCGCCGCCACCGCCACCGGCTCCATGCCGACCGGAATCGAGTGCGCGTGGGTCAGGGTACCGGCCGAGACGTCGAAGACCTCCAGGCGATTGTCGGGCGTGTTGACCGCGAACAGCCGACTGCCGTCAGGCGACTGCGCCAGCGGACGAACGTGGCCGCTCTCGAAGGTCAGGAACGAGGCCTGGGCGGTGGCCGAGCCGGGCACCGCGAGCATGCCGGCGGCTAGCAGGCAGATGAGTCTGGTCATCGGCCGTTCCTTCCAAGCGGAGGTGTCCAACGGTCGATCTCTACGGCAAATTCGGCTCTAAGGTAGCACCAGACCGCGGTCCTCCCGTATGACCGCGGTCATGCGATGCTGAGAATGGGGTAGCAGCCCGTGGAACGAGGCGTCGAGCTACCTGGACGCCTTCACGGGAGACTGAGGGCGACGTACTTCGGCGGGTTGCTGCCAACTGGAGCGACGACGTACTGCTTGCCTTCCCACAGATAGGTCATCGGCAAGCCGGTGACCTGCCCATCGAGCTCAATCTTCCAGAGCTCCTCACCCGTCGCTTTGTCCAGCGCTCTGAAGCCGGGGCCGCCGCCGATGGCCGACCCTGACCGGCCCGAACCCTCGGACACGAACAGGAGCGTCTTCGTGACGAGCACGCCGGCCCGTGTCGGGGTGCCAAGCGGTGGGAGGTCGAGGTGCGCGATGGCCGGGTGATCAATGGGACCGTCTCCTCCATTGGGGACCATCCAGACGTGGTCTCCACGGTTGAGGTCGATCGCGGTCACTCGGCCATAGGGCGGTTTGATCAGCGGCAGGCCCCCTGGCACCCCGGGGCTGACCTGGCCACGGCGGACATATCGCATGTCCGTGCGCTGCGGGTCGCCCTCGAACATCTCCATGAGCAGCACTCGACTCATCGACGGGACATAGAGGATGCCCGTCTCGGGGTCGAGCGACGCACCAAGCCAGTTGGCGCCTCCACCGTAGCTGGGAAGCAGCAGCGTGCCCCTGAGCGACGGTGGCGTGAAGAGCGGACCGTTGTCGTACCGCTCGAAGATCTCGAGCGCTTCAGCCCGCACTTCAGGCGTGAAGTCGATCAGGTCATCGACCGTGACCCCTTGCCGCTCGAAGGGTGGCGGCTTGGTCGGAAACGGCTGCGTCGGCGAGCTCTGCTCGCCCGGGACGGTCGACTGTGGAACCGGACGCTCTTCAATCGGCCAGACCGGCTCTCCCGTCACCCGATCGAAGACATACGTGAAGCCCTGCTTGCTCACCTGCGCGAGCGCCTTGATCGGCCGCCCATCGACGGTGATGTCGGCGAGAACCGGTGGTGTGGGCAGATCGTAGTCCCAGAGCCCGTGATGCACCATCTGGAAATACCAGACGAGCTCGCCCGTTTCGGCATCCAGACACACGAGACTCTCGGCAAAGAGGTTGTCGCCGGGGCGATGCCCTCCGTAAAAATCGTTATTCGGAGTGCCGAACGGCAGGTAGACGTACCCGAGCTCTTCATCCGCACTGATCATCGACCAGACGTTTGTATTCCCGCTGTATTCCCACGACCCGTTCTCCCAGGTGTCGTGACCCGGCTCGCCTTCCAGCGGGATCGAGTGAAACGTCCAGCGCTCCTCCCCTGTTCGCACGTCGTAGCCACGCACATATCCCGGTGGCGCCTCCATGCTTGCCGCACCGTCCGAAATGGATCCGCCCAGGACGACGATGTCGCGAACGACCGTCGGGGCAGCAGTAAAACCGTACTGGCTCGAGTCGGTGAGACGCGGGATGCCCTCGGTCGTGTCGACTAGCCCCTCCTGCCCGAACCCAGGAATCGGCGAACCCGTCCTCGGGTCGAGCGCGACCAGGCGCGCGTCGCCGGTGCCCAGAAACAGTCGCTCCTCGTCACCATCCGTCCAGTAGCCCAGACCTCGATTGACGAAGCCCAGGTTGGGAGGCCGCTCGTAGCTGCGAGGGTTGTACACCCAGAGCGTCTCTCCGGTCCCGGGATCGAGCGCGAACGCCTGACTGAAACCGGTCGTGCCGTAGAGCACGCCACCGACCATGAGCGGTGTCGCCTGAAAATTGGTCGACAGACGCAGCGCGTCATCGTCCTCGAGGACATCGGTGTCGACAGAAAGCCACTCCCAGGCAATCCGCACATCCTGCACGTTGTCGCTCGTGATCTGGTCGAGCGGCGAGTACTTGGTCGTGCCCGGTTCACCACCGTGCGCCCGCCATTCGCCGTCGCTCGCGCCATATTGAGCCAGCGCCGGCGCGGGAAACAGCCACACTGCGAGTGCGACTACATGCCATACGGTGCTCGAAGATCGTTGCAACATCACACCCACCTCAATTGTCTCGCCGCCTGGCGCGCGTCTCCGGGTTCCCGCCGCAGCCGGCCAGTCACGTCCGACCAGCCGATTATAGGTCCGCGGAATTCGACATTTGACCTGTTTGGCCGAACTCCCATTCGGAACAGCCCATCGAACTAAGGATCCCGCCGGTCGGCCTGGCCGGGCATGACATTCGTCATGCTCAGGGTGACGAGTCGCTGCTACAGTCGATGTCGTCATCCGCGAGAGCGGTGTCCAACACGGATACAAGCCTTGGAGAGACACAGATGGCTCTCGCGGGCACGACAGATTCCCCCCAGCGCCAGACTGCGGCACAGCTCCCCCTGTATCCGGCGCTTCTCCTGTTCCTGCTGAGCTTTCTGCCGCGGATACGCGAAGACGCGGCTCTTACGTGGTCCTTCTGGGGCGCCTGCGCCGCCTTGCTTGTCTGGTGGTGGGTCTTGGGGCGGGGTGCCGCCCGCCGGGGCCGGACGCTCCAGTTCGAGTTCATCCTGCGGCAGAACCACTATCTGCAGCTGTTGGCCCACGTCGGTGTGTTTCTGTACTGGGGCTGGTATTGGCCGGAGGTGCTGAACCATGCATGGCTCATCCTCGCACAGATCGTGTTTGCCTACGGTTTCGACATGTTGCTGGGCTGGTCGAGACGCGACATCTGGCGCCTGAGCTTCGGCCCGTTCCCGATCATCCTCAGCACGAACCTCTTTCTCTGGTTCAGAGACGAATGGTTCTTCCTCCAGTTCGTCATGGTCGCCGTGGGTTTCCTGGGAAAAGAATTCTTCACGTGGACGAAGGACGGGCGCCGGGCGCACATCTTCAACCCGTCGGGCTTTGCGCTGTCGGTGGTCTCGATTGGCCTCATGGTGGCCGGCAGAACGGACATCACGTGGGGACAGGAAATCGCCCTGACACTCCGGTATCCGGAGCACATGTATCTGGCGATCTTCGTCCTGGGGCTGGTCGTCCAGTACTTCTTCGCGGTCACGCTGATGACGCTGTCTGCGGCGGCGGCGCTGTATCTGCTCGGAGTCATCTACACCGGCGTCACCGGCGTCTACTTTTTTGTCGACACGAGCATCCCGATCGCGGTGTTCCTGGGCATGCACCTCCTGGTCACCGACCCGTCTACATCTCCCCGAACCCCCCTGGGAAGGGTCATTTTCGGAGCGCTCTATGGTGCCAGCGTGTTCGCGCTCTATGCGCTACTGGGTCGAGTGGGGGCCCCGACGTTCTACGACAAGCTGCTGTTCGTTCCCATCCTGAACCTCTGCATTCAGGCGCTGGACCGGTTCGTCCGATCGTTCCGAGTCGAAACGCTTGGCCTCGACAGGCTGTGGCCGAGCATGACGCCACGCCAGCTCAACTTCGGATCGATGGCGGTCTGGACGCTCTTTTTCACCGCGCTCTTCACCACCAACATGGTGGGTGCCAGGCACGAAGGCGCGAACCCGGCGTTCTGGGAGCAGGCCTGCTCGGAAGGGCTGCGAGACGGGTGCCGGAGGCTGGTCATCAAGCAATCCAACAATTGCCGCGAGGATTTCGCGTGGTCATGCAACGAGCTTGGGATTCTCCTGGCCGAGGGGACCCTCGTTGAGGGCGATCCCGGCGGCGCGGCGGCCAGCTTCACGCAGGCCTGCGACCTTGGTCTCACCGTCGGCTGCACCAATGCTGACGTGCTCGCGTCCGGTGGCGACGGCTTCATGCACGCATCCACGAGTCTGGCCTACGCATGGGCGTACGAAGACACCCAACCGGTCAACACGGCGTGCGACTCGGGCAACGGCGAGGCCTGTTACCTGCTTGCCGAGGTCTATAGGAGCGGCCGCGGCGTCGTGCAGGATGAGGCGGCGGCGCGTGAGCTGTTCTCGCGATCCTGCGATCTGGGCTGGCCGGCCGGCTGCAGCAGCCTGGCGGAGATCTATTTGCGTGGCGAAAGCGTTGCCGTTGACTTCGGACGCGCCGCCGAGGGATTCAGCCAGGCCTGCAGCAGTGGCGAGGCGATGAGCTGTCTCCGTCTCGGGCTGATGTACCGACTTGGCGATGGTGGGATCGTGCCCGACGAGACGCGGTCGCTGGAGTTGATCGAACAGGCCTGCGACATGGGGCTGTCCACAGCGTGTGAGCTGCTCGAGTCCACGCCGGTACCACGCTGAAATGACCGTCAGACGCCAGAGCTGCCTTCGATTCGTCCTCGAGCTGACTCCCGTCTCCCAGTGACGGGCATGAGCTGCCCGACCCGGCCAAGCCCAAATGGCGGCACGCCCCTATAGAACGCCTCATATTCGCCCGCCCGGACCTTGTAGGTCTCGTGCCAAATGCCAACATCCGCTCGACTGCCATCGTTCGTCTGGTTGAAGTCAACCCATGCAGGCCAATGCGCGTGGGCCTTGCTCCGTGCATACGCCTCCAGATGGTCGAACGACCGCCAGTACTGAACCGTGACCCTCGTACCCGCCACCTGTCCCAAGAGTCCAATTTCCGGGTCCGCCGCCAATTCGCGTGCCATACGCCGCATCGCCAGAAACACGGGAAGCCACCTGTGAATCTTCCACACCGTGCCTATCCGCAGGCCGATCAGAAAGACCACGAAGTCTCCTTCGACCTGGACGGTCATTCGTTGTGCAATCGCGTTTCCCATGTGCTCCTTCCAGAACGACTCCCCCGCTCGATCGCGATCGAGCGCACAAGCGCTGTATCGTATCGCAACTACGTTCTCGCGCGAGGGCGGCGACGAGTGGCGTCCCTCCGGCGTGGTGCAACGGGCCGGAGCAGCTTCCCGTGGAGCACGTCCTGCGGCATGCGATGCTCGAGTTCACTTAAGATGGGGTCGTCAGCCGAGCGGCACGACATTCACAACTGGAGGTAGTTCGATGTCAGGACGCATCACGCGAACACTGAGTCTCGCCGGCCTCGTGCTCGGGCTGGTGGTGCCAGCTCACCTCGGCGCGCAGCAGGCGCGGGACGGGGCGCTTCCGGTCCCAGACGCGAACAACCACGTCGAGCTCATGGTGCCGATGCGCGACGGCGTCGAGCTGGCCACCAGCGTCTACGTGCCGGAAGGCGATGGAACCTGGCCCGTCATCGTCGAGCGGACGCCCTACAGCAAGGCGCGTGGCGCCCCGAAGGGTCAGCGTCTGACCGCTGCCGGCTATGTCTACGTGCACCAGGACTCCCGCGGCCGTTTTCGCTCAGAGGGCGCCTACGAGCCGTATCAGACAGACATAGCGGATGGCTACGACACGGTCGAATGGGCGGCCACGCAGCCCTGGTCCAACGGCAAGGTCGGCGTGACCGGTCGCTCGGCCATGGGCATTCACGCCAATCTGACGGCGGCGGGGGCGCCACCCCATCTTGCGGCCGCCTACGTCGTGACAGCCTCCGAGTCGTTGTTCGACGAGTCGTATTTCAACGGGGGGGTCTTCCGCGAGCATTTCCGCGGCAATTTCATGCGGCTCCAAGGCAAGGAAGACCAGATCCCGATCATGAAGTCCCGTTCCATCATGGACGAGCAATGGAAAGCGACCGACCTGATCCACCACCGCCGGAACATCACCGTCCCGATGTTCAACCTCGGAGGGTGGTACGACATGTTTGCCAAAGGCGAGGTGGGCAACTTCGTCTACCTGCAGAACCATGGTTTGGACGGTGCGCGGGGCAACCAGAAGCTCTGGATGGGGGCGTGGGGGCACTCGCCGCTGGACGGCGACCTCGAGTACCCCGGTGACATCCCGCTCGGCCCCCGGACGTTCGACTTCGAACTGCCGTGGTTCGACTATTGGCTCAAGGAGAAGGACACCGGCATCATGGAGATGCCGGCCGTCACCTACTATCACATGGCGTCGGCGCGACCGGGCCATACCTCATCGCTCAACGGCTTCCGGCAGGGCGACAGCTGGCCGCCGCCGAGCACGATGACACGCTTCTACCTGCAACCTGGTGGCGGGGTCAGCAAAACACGACCGAGTGGAGACACGATGGCGGTGTCCTACGTGCACGACCCAGACAATCCCGTGCCGACGTTCGGTGGCGCCAACTACAACAACAATCGTGACTTCCCGATCACGGTGGGTCCGGTCGATCAGCGGCAGATCGGCGATCGGCCCGACTACCTGCGCTTTCACAGCGCACCGCTCGACGCGGATTTGCATGTGCAGGGCCGCATCGACGTGGAGCTGTGGGTTGCCACCGACGTGCCGGACACCGACTTCATGGTCAAGCTCGTCGACGTGTATCCAGACGGCTACGAGGCGATCATTCTGGACACGGCGCTTCGGACACGGTTCCGGTACGGCCGCGAGCCGGCCGACGTCGAGATGATGAAGCCAGGTCGGCCAACGTTGCTCACCATCGACCTGTGGAGCACCTCCAACACTTTCGAGCGCGGACACCGCCTTGGCGTTCACGTCGCCTCGAGCAACGCGCCACGCTACGAGGTGAACCCGAGCACGGGTGAGGCGCCAGGCCGGTCGACGTTGGCGTCACGGAAGGCGACCAATACGATCTTGCTCGATCAGCGTCGTCCCTCGGCGATTGTGCTGCCAATCGTCGCCGAGCTACCACCGGCGGTGGACATCCCCTAGCAGATGTGCGGGGCACCGAGCTCACGTTGAGTTGGTCAAGCGGGACCGCTCGACGGGTCGGCCGGGTCGGAACCCTCGTCGATCTCATCCCGGTCGAGCGCGCCATCTTCATCGCGATCGATGGCAATCCGCGCGCCAGAGCCGGGCGGAACCGCGGTCACAGTCAGAACCGAACCAGACTCCAACGCCTCGACGAGATCGCCCCACGTGAACAGCTCATCCGCGCGATCGGTCTGGAACACGCTCGACGAGACCGCGACCGGCGTTGCCAGGTAGAGGATCCCGCGGGGTGAGCCGCCGACCAGTCCGTGCACGACCAGGTCGAGGTCTCCGGCGTCGGCGCGCTCTCGCAGGAGATGGTACCTGTCGAGTCGCACCGGCGGGTCGGCGACCAGATCGCCGGCTGTCAACGTCACCTGCTGCCCGACCGCCGGCGCCAGGCCGGTGTTGAACGTCAGGGAGAAATCCACCAGCTCGCGCACTTTCTGCTTGGCGCTGCGACCGGGGTTGTCTGGGAAGGTGAACGGGCTCGACGTCGGCGGCACCACCACGGTGAGAAAGAAGTCGTTCAGCGTCGGCACCGCGCCATCGTGGAGATAGCCGAAGCCGCGCACCTGGTCCCCCAGGTGGGGTGTCGGCGTCGCCTGGGTCCGGCGCTCGATGTCGCTCTGTGGCACCGCGAGTGCCGCGTCCGCCGCCTGGGCCTGTCTCTGGCGCCGTGGCGGCAGCAGAGTGGTGGCCTCGATCAGCGGCACCGAGTACCCGAACATACCCACCTTCTGGTAGAGGTTGCGCATGTGGGGGACCTTCATCTCCTGCGGGAACAGCTCCGTGGAGCCCTGGCCGTTGCTGCCCGTGGGAAGGGCGTGGCACTGGGCGCAGTTGTCGCCGTCACCGCCGAGGTCCTGGCGCTCGCCGCTGGACTCGAAGATCTCCTTGCCCGCCGCCTGCGACGCCGTCAGGCTGCCATCGAGTGCGGCGATCGGGTTGGGCGGGTACTGCACCGTCAGGATGAAGTCGCGGAACTTCTCCATCTCGGTCAGGGGCAGCTCTTCGCCCATGCCGTTGAGGTCCACGAAGGCAGGGAGAAACTGCATGAACGCCTTTTCTTCGTTCAAGGGGTCGTCGAGACCGCCGTTGCGGTCGCCTCGCCAGTGCATCGCGCCGGCACCCTTCATGCCGCGGAGACTCTGGGTCGTCATCGGCCCCTTGATCGGATGGATCGGCGTGAGGGGAACCCTGGTGTCGCCTCTGCCGAGCTGCTGCTGGCTGACGACGCGCTCGATACCGGCCGGCACGACCTCGCCCTCCGGCACCCCGAGGTCCCAGGCGAGGCTGTCGAAATCGGCGAAGACATGGCAGCTGGCGCACGCCGCGTCGCCGTGACCGGAGAGCTGCCCGTTGTAGAGGACCGGTCTGCCGTCGCGCACCGCGGCCGGCTCCGGGTTGTAGCGCAGCGGGACGGTGCCGACCTCGGCACGCCGCGCCGTGTCGACGACCGAGACCGTCTGGTCGAAGCGGTTGAGCACGTAGAGACGATTCGCCTCCTCGTCGAGGGCGAGGCCGCTCGGGCCACCGCCGACCTCAATCCGTGCCTCGACGACCCCCTCGGCGTTGAGGACGCCGACCTTGCCGGATCCGTAGGCCGCCACGTAGAGGGTGGCGCCGTCGCGGGTGAACGCCATGTCGAGCGGAAAGGCCAAGCTCTGTTCACGCTCCTCGGGCGGACCGCTCGGCGTGCTGTAGTCGATGTGCGGATTGAGATGGACCGGGTTCACGCTCGTGCCGTCGACGATTGTGACGCGGTTCTCGGTGAGGTGGCCTTTGAGCACCGGTTCGAATCGAACAATGTTCTGCGAGTCCATGTTCGAGACGTAGACGCGGCCATCGGCCGGGTTGACGGCGACGTTGAACAGGACGGTGCCGACACCGGTCGCTGCCCCAACTTCGACGGGGGGATCGGCGGTGGCATCGAGCGTGAAGAGGTCGCGGTCTGGCAGACTGAGACGCACTCGTGGCGTCCAGTCGCGTTCGAGGTCGTCGAGCCACCGGCCGTCGCCATACTTGAGAATCACACCGGCCGGCCGCGCCGGCACGCCGGCGTGGTTGCGGCTCGGCTCCGGCATGCCCGGAGCCTCGAATCCATCGTTGATCAGGGCGGTGTACCGGGGACCGTCGTCGACGGCCATGGTGGGCAGCACGGTCGTCTGGTTCCCCGAGTGGAAGCCGGCGACGTAGACGCGCCGGCCGTCAGGGCTCGCGGCGAGGCCGCGGGGCGTATCGGTAAACAGCGTGATGATGTGCGGGGTCGCGTCGAGCTCCGCCGCGTCGAAGACCCACACATCGGCCCGGCCGACACCTGGAGTCTGGAGCTGCGGGTCGCCCGGCCGATTCTGGCCACGATGGGCGGTCGTCACGAAGATCTTGTCGTGGTCCGGACCGGCGACGACGATGTCCCGCGGCTCGTCACCGACAAGCAGGGTCTGGCGCACGAAGGGTCGCTCGGGAGATGACACGTCGACGACCGACACGCTGTCGGAGAGGTGATTGACGACGTAGATCTCGGCCTCGCCGCGCACGGCGATCGCCACCGGCTCGAGCCCGACGAAAATCTCGCTGAGCGGGGAAAGCCCGGCGGGCGCGACCCGGAAGATCTCGACCCGATTGTCTGGCGTGTTTGCGGCGAACAGCAAGGTGCGGGAGGGCGACAGGGCCAGTGGGCGCACCTGGCCAGACTCGAAGTTGTAGAAGGCGGGCTGAGCCACCACTGGCGCGGCGTTTGCCAGCAGTCCGACTGCGAGCAACAGCGCCCAGGAAAGCAGTTTCCTCATGCGAACACATCCAGCGAGGGAAAGTCGCCTTTCAGGATCGTTCGGGTGTCGACGTGGCCCATCCACTTGTCGATCATCGTGGCGTACACCCGCCGGAAGTCGGTCGTGAACTTCAGATTCCCGTCGTCGTAGCCAGGGAGGTCATCGAGATCGGTCAAGCTGGGATAGGCGCCGTAGAGCCCGCCCGAGACCGGCTTGCCAATGATGAACATCGGGCCGGCGGTGCCGTGGTCCGTCCCGGCGCTCGAGTTCTGCTCGACGCGTCGCCCGAACTCGCTGAACACCATCATCGCGACATCGTCGGCACGACCGATCCGATCCATGTCTTCAAAGAAGCCCCGGAGCGCATCGCCCAGTCCCAGGAGGAGCCGATCGTGCGAGGCCGCTTGCCGCGAGTGGTGATCGAACCCGCCGTAGTTGACATAGTAGAAGCGGGTCGGCAGGCCGCCGGCAATCAGGGCGGCGACCGTGGCGAGGTTCGTTTGCTGCCCCACCTCTTCACCGTAGTCCACCGGGGTCGCATAGCTGCCCACGGCCTCGCGCACCAATGCCGAGCCTGTCGCAGCATTTCTCGTGATGCCCTCGAGGAAGCCCAGAACCCGCTCGTCTGGATCCGGCATCTTCGCACCGAGCTCTTCAGCCGCCATCAACGTCATGTCGGTGCCCTGACGCCGGAAATTCTCCGGGTCACTGAAGACCACCGGGGAGTGCACCTGTGCCCGCACCGCATTCGACATCTGGGTGCTGACGTTGACGATGAAGTTGTCCTGCTGGGTTGGCCGAACGGCGTCCGCCGTGAGCCCGACCCAGCCGTCCGAGCTGGGTGCGTTCGGCGTGGCCGAATGCCAATAGTCCATCGATGTGAAGTGCGAGAAGCTGGGATCGGGATAGCCACATCCGTTGACGATCGCCACGCGGCCATCTTCGTACAGGCGATGCAGGCCACCGAGGTTCGGATGGAACCCCAGCTCGTCGTTGATCTGGCTCACCGCGTTAGGGGGAATCCCAAGAGATGGACGCCGTCTGTAGTACTCGTCATTGCGGTATGGCACGACGGTGTTCAAACCATCGTTGCCGCCGGTCAGCTCGAGCACCACCATGATGCGGTTGGGACGGGTCTCCTGCCCACTCGCCAGCGCCTGCATCGCCACAGCCGTGGAGGAGTCCCGGAAGACCAACGGAAGGGCGGCCGTCACGCCGATGCCGTACAGGCCCTGGCGCATGAAGTCACGCCGGTTGCACGCACCGTCGCGGTAGAGAGTGTTCTTGGCCATCTCTGCGTCTCCTGTGCTCTTTCACATAGGTCTGTTCGCGGCACCCCGCCGTGGCTGTGGCGGCCTCGCTCAAGACAGCTGATACTCGGCCATGCCCATCAGGACGAGGAGCGTTTCCCGCAACGAGGTTTCGAGGGTCGACTGACCGTGGTCGATCGTGTCCGACCCGGTGCTGCGGGTGAGCACGTCGACAAGGACCTGGCGGCGGCTCTCGGACAACCGGGTGCGCAGGAACCGGCGGATGAAGTAGTCGACCACTGCGTCGACCCGGGTCAGCCCAGCCCCACGGGTCATTGCCACCAGGTCGATATCCGCCACGGTGAGCGGGATCGCCGGCGACAGCGCGCGGGCTCGGGCTTGCCCCACCGGGATGGCATAGCCCCGTTCCCACCCTCTTTGCTCCCGCTCCTGCTCGGGATTGGGCGCCACCACCCGCGCATCGGTCCCCACCTCCACCGACCGACCGGCGGCACGCGCGCTGGCCGCCCGCCGCCGCATCGGCGCATCGGCTTCGTCGTACGACGCGGGCGCCTCACGCGGTGTCCGTTGCCACTGGCTCGGCACCGGCATGTCCGCGAGCACCGGACTCATCCCGGTCGTATCGATGCACCCCATCCGCCCGCACCGGCTCTGGGTGGCGAAGGTGGTGGTGTTCAGGTTCGGCTCGGGCTCCGGGAAGAAGACCCGCTTGGCGAAGTTGGCCCGCGCGAGCACCGTCGCCGGGTTGATCCATGCCGGGCCGCCCTCCCAGCCGGCGACGTTCGGCGGGTTGAACGGCTCCTGGCCAAGGGCCTGCGTCGTAAATCTGGTGTTCGGCGTCCCGGGCACTTCGGTGACCCCCAGCTTCTTGTAGGTGGAGACCACGAGGTGGATGGGCGACTTGATGTGCGTCGCATACGAGGCCGAGCTGTAGAAGTCCCGCGACAGCAAGATGGTCCGCAACAACGGCTTCAGCTCGTAGCTCGCGTCTCGCAGCACGGCGGCCAGCTCGTCCTGGAGCTCGGGAGACGGATCCTCACGCACAAAGAACCGATAGATCTTCGGCGCCATGAAGCCGGCCGTCACCTCCTGCTGCAAGATCAGATCGACGACGTCTTCGCCGCGAAAATTGCCGGTCTGCCCGAAGATGGTCTTCGCCCCGTAATCGTGTGCGTCGGGTCTGAAGACGAATTGATGCTCGTTCTGGGGATCAAAGGTCCACCCCGTGAACGCGCGGGCCGCCTCGCGCACGTCTCTCTCGGTGTAGCCGCGGCCCTCGCCCATCGCGAACAGCTCCATGATCTCGCGGGCGAAGTTCTCGTTCGCATGTCCCACGACGTTGTCGACGTTGTCGAGATACCGGATCATGGCGGGATCCTTCCCGATGCCGACCAGGAGGTCCCGGAAATTGGCGGTGGCGTGCTCTCGGAACATCGCCTGCTGGACCAGCATCTTCTCGTAGTCGTGGAGCTTGAGGTGCTGGGTCGCGAAGTGTCCGTGCCAGAAGAGCACCATCTTCTCTTCGAGCGGCCGGCGCGTGTTGAGCATCCGGTTGGTCCACCACATGATGGCCCGGTCCATTTCCATACGCGAGGCCGACACCATGAAATAGCCGGCGGCGGCCGGTTCCTGATTGCGATTCCTCGGGTCCGAGTAGTCGACCATCACCCCAAGACTCTCCCCGAACTCCTCCGCGTGCTCGAGGTTGTAAAAGCTCATCAGGGGAAAGGAGGGTTTCAAGATCTCGTGGAACAGCTTCCGGCCTTGCGCGTCCCGGCTGTGCTCGAACGCCGGCAGGTTGCTGTTGTCGACCGCCTCGTAGTCCACGAGGTAGTTGACCGCCGCTTCCGGCGTCATCGCGGCGAAGCGTGCGATTTCGTCGGGGGTCTCCCCGAAGCCGGCGCGCTCGAGCAGATGCGCCGCGCGGTCGTAGCCCCAGTCCTCCGGTCCGATCGGCGAGAGGTCACCGACCCACGCCGGCGGACCAGCCGCGCCCTGGCCCGCCTCGGCACCTGCCGGCACTCCGGTCCAGACAGACACCGCTACGAGCACCGCAAGCCATCGTCGTGTTCCCATCTCGCAGCCCCCTTGATCGACATCCTCGCCCGCCTCCGATACCCGTCGCCGCTCCGGCCGATATGCGCCTCGACTCGGCATTGGCCGGCCGACCCGTGTGGTCATGCCAACCGCCACGCTGCGTAGACATTCCCGCACACGCCGCCGAGGTCTCCAGCAATCGATCTCTCCAGTGAAGTCTGATGAAAAGTAGCACCACGATGCCATGCGGGATATGACTTTGGTCATGTTTGGCGTGGCTTCCCGGTGTTAGCGTCGCTAAGGACTCGGGTAAGCAACGCCTGAGCTGCACTCAACGATAAGAACACGCGGGTCCGCATGCCCCACCGGCTCCGGAAATTGAGGAAAGGAAAGCGACCTCATGGCAGAGAAACGCAGCGCAGCCCCTTTTCGCTCATTGGTCATGTGGTGTGCGTCAATTGCCGCGTGTCTCGGGCTCTTTGTCGCTATGGGGTGCGGCGCCCCTCCAGCCCCGGAGAGCGACGCACCAGAGGGTGCGGCGCTGGAGGTCTCGGGCTCTTTCGACACCGCCACGCCTGACCGTCCGCACCTCGTAGACGCGCTGTCGATGCCGGCCGAACCGACCCTGTCGGTCGACAGCTTCACCAGCGCGAGCGAGTGCGCCGAGTGCCACCCGCGGCACTACGCCGAGTGGAGTACGGCGATGCACGCCTACGCGACGGTCGATCCCGTCTGGCGGGCGCTGGTCGGGGTGCGCCAGGCAGACTTCAACGGCGAACGCGACAAGTTCTGTGTGCAATGTCACACGGCGATCGGCACGCGCGGCGGTGAAATCACCGCGAACTTCTCATGGGACGATCTCTCGCCGATCTCGCTGGAGGGTGTGACGTGCGAAGCGTGCCACAAGATCTCCTCCATCGAGCGTCCCTTCACCGGTGGCCACGTGCTCGATGAATCCGGTCCCATCCGTGGCCCGATACGGGACCCGGTCGAGACGTTCTTCCACGAGAGCGAGTATTCGGAGATGTTCGATTCGTCTGAGTTGTGCGCGTCGTGTCACGACGTGTTCGAGCAGCACGGGCTGAACCTCGAGCGGCCGTACGCCGAATGGCTGGAGTCGCCGGCGGCGCGAGAGGGCAAGAACTGCCAGAGCTGCCACATGCCGACCTATACCGGCCAGGCCGCGGTGCTCGACGGCGTGCCGGAACGCGACAATCTCCACTCGCATCGCTTCATCGGCGTCGACATACCGCTGAGCCCGACCTTCATCGAAGACCCCGCGGTGTTCGAGGAGGTGCGCCGAGAGGTCAAAGCGCTGCTCGCCTCGGCCGGAGAGATCGAACTGTCGGCGGCTGACGCCGTGTCGGCCGGCGCGCTGCTCAACGTCAACGCGACCGTTCGGAACCTGATCGACGCCCACAATCTCCCGACCGGGGCGACGTTCAACCGCCAGGTGTGGATTGCGCTGACGGCGACCGACGCCGCCGGCACGGTGCTGTTCGAGACCGGGCACCTCGACGCCAACGGGGACCTGCGGACCTGGGGCAGCGACGAGCCTGACAGCGACGCGCATCTCACCACCTTCCAGTCGGGGTTCACCGACGCCGACGGGAACCGCACGCCGTTCCCCTGGAGGGCGGTCGAGAATGTGTCCAACTCGATCGCGCCGCTCACCGAGCGGTCCACGACCTTCCCGATTCCAACCGCGGGGGCGGTGGGGCCGATCACGATCGACGCCAAGCTCCGGTTCCGCCAGGCGCCACCGTTCGTCGCCCGGGCGCTGGGGCTCGGGGCGGCGGTACCTCGAATCGAAATCCACGAGATCGGCGAAGCCACGCTCACCGTGGCCGTCGAAGCCAACGATTGACCTGTTTGAAGCACCGAGAGACCGGTCAGGCCCAACGGGACCGCACGCGACCGCCCACTGCGGGAAGGGGACGGCGCCGACACGAAATGTGCTGATGTCCCCTCCGGCTGAGCACCCTGTTTCCGCCCTCGTCAGTTCCCACCGCGTCGAGCGTGACATCCTGACCGGTCTTCGCCCTGTAAGCGTCTGGGCTCTTGCGTTACAAGTGGGTTGCGGTAGGATGGCCCGGAGCGCTCGCCGGCCACGGCGAGCGTGTGCACACGGCGCGAACAGAATGACAAACCAGATGACCCGACTCGTGGTATCACTGCTTGCCCTCGTCGGTTGCGCCACCCAGGTCGCGGCGCAGGTGAGGGCACAGCCCGGCGCAGGTGACGAGTGGCAGTTCTACGGGGGAGATGCCGGCAGCACCCGGTATTCGTCGCTCGCCCAGATCGACCAGAGCAACGTCGCGGACCTCCAGGTGGCCTGGCGGTGGAAGACCGACAGCGTCGGGCCGCCAGCGGAGCTCGATTCTCGTGTCACACCGATCATGACTGACGGGGTGTTGTACGCCACGGCAGGGTCTCGTCGTGCGGTCGTCGCGATCGACGCTGCCACCGGCGAGACGTTGTGGACCTACAGCTTCGCGGAGGGTACGCGTGGAGACAGCCCGCCATGGGCGAGCTCGGGACGCGGACTGGCCTACTGGACGGGTGGCGACGACGCGCGCGTCTTGCTCGTCACGCCCGGGTTCCACTTGATTGCGCTCGACGCCAGAACCGGACAGCCGGTCCCCGCATTCGGCGCCGACGGAATTATCGATCTCAAGGAGGGTCTCGATCCGGCAGTCGATCCGGAAGACGACCGGCTCGGTTCCAGCGCTCCGCCGCTCGTCGTCAACGACGTGGTGGTCATTGGTGCGGCGCTGTCAGCCGGCGGGGCCCTCCCGACCGCGGAGATGCCGCAAGGCCATATCAGTGGGTACGATGCCCGGACCGGCGAGCGGCTCTGGATCTTCTACACCGTTCCCCGGCCCGGCGAGCTCGGACACGACACGTGGGAGCAGAGCTCGTGGCGCACGGGCCAAGCAGGGGTGTCGACGCCGATGTCGGCGGATGAGGAGCTGGGCTACGTCTACGCTGCGGTCGGCGCGGCGACAGGCGGGAGCAACGGTGGTCATCGACCCGGCGACAACCTGTTCTCACAGAGCCTGGTCTGCCTCGACGCCAGGACGGGCGAACGCGTCTGGCATTTTCAGCTCGTGCATCACGGTATCTGGGACTACGACCCGGTTGCGCCTCCGATCGTGTTCGACACGGAGCTCCACAACGATGGACGACCGAACGAGGTGGTCGTCCTGGTCACCAAGCAAGCGTCCGTGTATCTGCTCGACCGCATTACCGGTGAGCCGGTCTGGCCAATCGTGGAGCGCCCGGTGCCACAAACCGACCTACCGGGCGAGCAGACATCGCCGACGCAACCGTTTCCCACGTGGATCCCGCCGTTCGATCGGCAGGGCATCACGCTCGACGACCTCATCGATTTCACACCTGAGCTACGCGCGGAGGCCGTGAACGTCGTCTCGCAGTATCGTCTGGGCCCGCTGTTCACACCGCCGTCAGCCGCCGACGCTCCCGACGGCACGACAGGCACGCTCCAGCTGCCTGGCTCGCTCGGGGGCGCCAACTGGATGGGTGGATCTGTCGATCCGGACTTTGCCATCCTCTACGTCGGCTCGGCGACGGTGCCGGGTCTGATGGCCGAGGTTCATGACGGAGCGCGTTCGGACAGGCAGGACGCCGGCGTTGGGGACGGCGTCACGGGACCCTTCGGGCTTCCGCTCGTCAAGCCGCCCTGGGGGCGGGTGACCGCGATCGACTTGAACACCGGCCAACACGTCTGGATGGCGCCGACCGGTGACACGCCGGACGAGGTTCGCGATCACCCGGCGCTACGCGGTGTGGACGTTCCGCAGACGGGCGCGCCGGTCCCGGCGGCGACGCTCGTGACCAGGCGGCTGCTGTTCGTGACCGGTGGCTCGTGGCTCGCCGGCGACCCGGTGCTGCGCGCGCACGATAAGAACACCGGCGCGCTCATCGCGGAGATCGAGCTGCCCGGCAGACCGACGGCCGCTCCGATGACGTATCAGGCAGGCGACACGCAGTATATCGCCGTGATGGTTGGGTGGCCCGACCAGCCGGCCGAGCTGGTGGCGCTGAGGTTACCCTGACCCTCTCACCACACTTCTGACGCAGCCGTTCGCTCGGAGGTGGATGGGCTACTGCGGCTACGGGCCGTCACTTCCTCGAGCGGGAGGCGCCTGGCCGGCGTCAGGTCGGCCAACCACGTCACCTCACTCGACGGCTACGGTGAGCTCGGCTTCGCCGATGTCGTGGATTTCCAGGCGATCGACGATGTCCCCGAGCCCCAGTGTCCTGGCGGCGAACGGCGCCGTCTGGCGAAAGCGGAGCTTGGCGTCGATCGTGATCGGTCCCACCGCCGCCTCGGTCGGGATGGAGAACGTCGTGGTCTGCTCGGCGAGCGGCGCGAGCGAATTGGAGACCTTCTCAACCGCCCTCCAGGGAAAAATCGTTCGATTTCCGTCTTTGTCGTTGAACCAGGCGTGGAGGGGCGTGAGATGCTCGTCGCCGTCAGGGTCGAGCTCACTGCCCCAGGTCCGCAGGTCGCCGTTGGCGTCGAGGTGCCCCGTCTCGAACAGCACCGTGCCGGCGGCGTCGGTCGCCGTGAGCGCGATCCACACCTGGCGGTTGAATGTCGCCCCGGTCGGGAGGTCGTGGGCATCGATCAGGTTCCGGACGGTCACGCTGACGTCGAGCGCATCACCGGTCGACACCCTGTCGGCCGCCGACAGCGCGATCTCGCCGGCCGATGAGAGCAGCGCCTTGACTCCCCGGCGAATCTCCTCGATGTCCACGGCGGGATCCTCGGTGATGGTCTCGCCGAATGGCAGGTCGACGCCGAAGAAACGATGCGAGTGGAGATTATCGCGTTCGGGCACGCTCGCCAGCACGGCGGCCTTGCCGGTGTAGGTGGGCATGTGGCAGCTCTGGCAGTTGCGGCCCTGCTGTGCCGCGGGCGACCGCTCCCACTCTTTGTACGGCTGCTCGAGGACCAGTCCGTGCTGCTCGATCACGTCGTGACACGTGGCGCAAAACGCGGACTGGGAAAAGATCTCAGAATATTCGCTCTCGTGGAAGCGCATCGAACTGACTGGGTCCGGAATCGAACCACGCACGGGGCCGAGCTCATCGAGCACGTGGCCGCTGTTGAAGGCACGTTCGATTGAGGAGATCTTGTGGCACGCCTCGCAGGTCACCCCTTCGAGGGCGATCGGCGAGAGATCGTCGAACGAGAAGTTCGCGGTGACGTCTCCGCCGCGCGTGGCGATCGCTGAGTGACACTGCGTGCAGAACTGGTCTCGGGCGCCGTTGAAGTCCGCCTGACGCACCGACACGAAGGCCCGCCAGACGACATCGGTTGTCGCGTAGGAATGCCTCGCCATCTTCCACTCGGCGAAGTATCGCGGGTGGCACGCTTTGCACTTGGTCGCACTGTTGAAGTTGTCGACCGAGAGGGTCGGTTCGGCCGGCATCGACAGCGCGTCGTGGAGGACCGGACGATCCGGCGTCGCGTCCGGAAACGACGCTGGGACGGGTGCGCCCTGCTCCTGGGCCGACGGAGCGCTCTGACCAACAACCGCAACGAGCCCGACGACAGCGGCCACTGAAGCCCATCGCGCGACGGGCGAAGGAGAAAGCGCGGCACCCCGTGTCGGCGACATGTCGTTACGTTCCTCGTCAACGCGCGAAACGAAAACGAAGGGTATGCGCGCACTCATCGCAGAAACGAGCGGCCCGGCAGACGGCCGGGCCGCTCGATGTCAAGAGCTGTCTAGCAGATCGACGACACGCCGCCAAACGACATCGTGATGGTTGAGCCGAGGAACAGTACGGCTCGCTACTGCACCTCGATTGCGGTGACCTCAAGCGTCACCTTGCCAACAAGGCGGGTTCCCGGCCCGCCTCCATCGTTTACATCACCGGTTGCCGTGACGTTCTTCGCCACGAACTCGAGGAGCTTCGCGTTCTCGTTCTCCGTCATTTCCCCGGTGATCGTGTAAATCTCGTCGTCTGCAGTCAGGATTCCGAGCGGGGAGCCACCCTCGGCGCACCTCAGTGCGCACGCAGCGTGGTCTGCACCGGTGGCGTTCAAACCCATTCGCGCATAGCAGGCCATTTCGATGAGTTCGCCCGATACGGTTTTCGTCTCGCCCGCGGCGAGATTAGGAACCGCCAGTGAGACGATGAAAACCGCTGCTGTCAGTAGGAAGAAGAAGTGCCGCATAACCATTGACCTCCCCGAGTGATTGAGTTGCCGATACACACCAATCTACCGTAGCCTCGCGCCACCGACGGCTCAGAAGTTGGTTGGCGAAAAATCCGTCGGGTCCATGAAGACCGACTCCACGTTGCTGACGAGCGGGCCCTGCGCCGCGGCTTCGCCGGAGCTCCACGAATCCTTGGCGGCGTCCAGGCTTTTGTGCTGCAGCAGATACATCACTGTGTTCTCCGACTGCGGCCGCTCGATCGGCACCCAGAAGCCGACGGCTCGGGCTCCGCTGTTTCCGAGCACCGGGCTCTGGTCCTCCTTGAACCGCGCGAGCAGCCCCTGCAACCTGCCTTCCGCCGCGGTATAGGTGCGAAGCTCGAACACCGGAGTCATCCCCTGGGCCTCGGCCGCCTGGGGCGCGGTCACCGCAGCGGCCTGAGCAGTCCGACTGCGTGGGTCGCCAAACGTGCTCAGGTCGAACCGCCGAGTCGTCGCCGGGGCCTCGGCCTGTCGCGCCGCCGCCACCGTGGTCTGAGGGTCCATGAAAACCGACTCGACCTGACTCACGAGCGGGCCGTCTGCCGCCGTCTTATCCCGCAGAGTCCGCCAGACGGGATCGCCGGCGAACCTGTCCCACGAATCCTTCGCAGCGTTGAGGCTGTTGTGCTTCAGCAGGTAGATCAGCGTGTTCCCCGCCAGCGGGGAATCAGCCGGCACCCAGAAGCCGATGACGGACATCCCGTTCTTTCCGAGCATCGCGCGCTTCCCCTGACTGAACCTGTCGAGCAGCGCCGGCATCCTGCCGTCGACTGAGGTATAGGTGCGAAGCTCGAACACGGGGTCCATCTCTTGCTCTTGGGCCAGCACGGTATGGTTGACATACAGGACCGCGAGAATCACCCCGACCGCCACACAAGCCACCGGCCCATATTTGTGAACCATCTGAACCTCCTCGTCGCCCGCGTCGGCGGTACCAACCCGCGGTTTCTCTGTGCGCGCAAAGCGACCGTTTCGAGCGGACGCGATGCGCCAAAGTGCTGTTAGCTCGCCTGCCTCTTGAAAACCAACGTGTTCGTGCTCTCGCCGCCACCTCTAAAGCCTCCGGTCGACGTGACGGTGGTCTCGACGCTCAACTCCTGACCGTCTGGACTCAGCGAGCGGGTTTCCGTCGTTTCGGTGGTCCTGGATCCGCGACCTCTGGACTGCACCACCTCGGTTGCCACCGTCACCAGCGTGCCGCCCTCCCAGGATGACTTCGAAGTCGACTCACTGCCCCGAATGGAGCTCGTGACCTCGCTCCCATCAAACTGGTATGTCACACCCCGGCGGTACGCACCGCTCTCGATCGAGGGTGTCCAGTACTCCTCGACCTTCAGCTCGGTGGCCGACTGCGTTATGACGAGGCGGTCGGCCGGTTGAGACCGCATGAATTGGAGGATCGAACCAAAGCGGCCGCTGAGGCTGATCGCTCCTGAATTGAACGCCGCTCCGCTACGGGCGATCGTGGATCGCGTACCTGGTGAAGCACCTCGACTTGGTGCGCTCACCGGGGCAATCACTCGTTCGAGCTGCCAGGTCCCGGCGAAATCCGATGTCTGTGCGAAGGCGGCCACCGGACCAACCATCGCCAGCACGACTGTGAGAACCGTCAGGCGCTTGATCATTTTCCCTCCGTGAGTGCCGGCGACCGTGGTTGCATCATGGTGCGACTTCGTCGATAAAGATCCGTTCGAGCGCTTCGACATCAGCCGCGAGCTCGGCAGGGCCAGGCGGGTACTCGTTGACCTGGAGAATGTAGGCACTGATGTCCGCATACGCCTGGCCACTCAGGCTCGCCGGCGCCTCCTGCGGCATCGTGTCGCGGATCGCTTCGAACATCGCAAGGAGCGTGTCTTCGTCCCACCGAAAGTGAAACGACGGACCAACGATGGAAGGCGTCACGCCGTCTCCCGCCAGGTCGTCGAGGTGGCATTGCGCGCAGGCTTGCAGGTACGTCGCCTGTCCGCGTGCGGCCTGCGCCTCTGTGTAAATGCCGTCGTACACCGACCGCCGTTCACTTCCCCGGTACACCGATGGGTCGACGGAGGTTGCGTCTGGGTCGATTGGTGTGTTGTCCACCGTCACACGCCCCCGAGTCTGGGACGAAGCGGTTACGCCGGACAGCAGGAGCATCCCACCAGCCACCACGATCGAGATACGCGTCATTCGTTTCATACGTTTCATGGAAGCTCCTCTCGTCTTGGGCACCCCGGCACTCCCTTTTTCTCGATGCGCAACCCTTCTCGTTCACCAAGGCTAGTTGTTGGCGTTCGACGGACGGCTCGCGGCGTCGGCCGGGTTGCTACCCGCCATGATCTCGGTCCGATCGCCAACGCCGTCCTCGTCGCGGTCGATGCCGATTCTCACGCCAGTCCACCGGGGCACGGCTGTGTAGGTCAGCTCGCCACCGACAGCAGCCAGCGCGCGCAACGCCTCGGGAGTGAGCGTCTCGCCGTCGATGTCCGAGCGGAACATCCCGAACGAGCGGTCGTAGACAAACCCGCGTTCGACCCCGTCCACTGTGCCCTTCACGACGAGGTCTACCCCGGCCGATTGCCACGCTCGGGTTCTGTCGGGCTTGCTGGCCAGCTCGATCATCGACCTGATGGCCTGGAACTCCCCGAAGAGCGGCTGTGGGCGATCGTCCGTAACCGTGATCTGCTTACCGACGGCAGCATGCGTGTCGTTGCTCGGCGGGCCAGGCGGATCAGCCGTCGTGAGCTGGTTGGGATTCTCCATGTCCGAGCCGGTGTAGGACATGGTCAGCGCGATGAAGTCAGCGACCGCCTGGTCGGAGCCGAAGTTGAAGATACGGGCCATCGCGCGGCGTGTGATGGTGTCCTCCCGGCCGTCGTTCATGAAGCCGAAGCCGAGCCGGCTCTCCGGCTGGTTCCACCAGGTGCCGGTCCGCTCGTAGAAGTTGCGCCAACCTGCGGACTTGTTGGTGCGGTGAATCGTCGTGTCGCTCTGCTTCAGCGCCAGGTGCGCCTCGCCGTTAGGACCGTGCGGGATCTCCTTGAACATGTTCGCCTCCCGGTCCCATCGCACGGGCGTTCCCTGCCCGGTCGGCAGCGTGTGGCACGAGACGCAACGGGTCGCCGGTGCACCTCGGACCGGGTTCGTCGTGATCCCGATCAAGCCGTTCCGCGCGTTCCCGACCGGGAGCGCGTCGCCATCGTTCAGCTCGTAGCGCCCGGTGGCGTACTGGTTGTACAAGCCGGTCACGTCGAGCGCGATCGGCAGCGAGTTATCGAAGTAGCGGTTCGGGTTCGGGGGATAGACGATCGTGTCGAGGAAATCCTCGAACTCCTGCATCTCTTCTGCGGTCAGCTGCTGCGAGCCCTGCAGGCCCACGAACGCGGAGTTGAAGCCCTCCAGCCCGGCCTGGTCGCTCCGATGGTGCAGCGGCTCCTTGCCGATGATGTCCTGCAGGGTCTGGGTCGTCAGGGGCCCCTTCATCGGATGGTGGTCACCGAACCCGGCCTGGGAGGCGCCCGCGTTGAGGTTGTTCGCGTTCGGTCCAGGATTCGGATCATCCCCCACGTCGGTGCCGATCACCGGCTTGATCTGTCCGGCCGGATTGCCCAGGTCCCAGGACAGCTGGTCGATGCGAGCATCGACGTGACAGGCTCCGCAAGAGGTCTGGCCCAGGCCGGAGGTCTCGTGCGTGCCGTAGAGGTGAATGCGGCCCATCTTCATCGCCGTCGGGCTGGGATCGAAGAGCGGCACCGAGGCGACCACGCTCTCGCTCGCCGTGCTGACGGTCGTGAGGTTTGTGCCACCGTGATGGCTGAGGACGTAGAGCTGCTGTCGGGACTCGTCGAGCACGATGCCCACCGGCCCTTCGGCCACCTCGAGCTGCTCGGCGCCGACGCGCCGGCCATCTTGATCGATGATGGCAATGTTGTTCGAGCCCATACCGGTCACGTAGCCACGGGTCCCTGCGTTGTTCCAGACGATGCCGCGCGGGTCACCGATGGACCGCACCCGCTCGCGCTGGGGAATCGTCGGTATCGTGTAATCCAGGTGGCCGGCATTCAGATCGACGACCGTCGGGTTGTCGAGGTCGTCGGGGTTCACGATCCCCAGGTTCACACGGGTGAATTTGCCGTTGAGCACCGGCTCGAACCGGATCTCGTTGATGGCGTCGGTCCCGACCGCCGTCACCGCCCCGGTCGCCGGGTTCACCCCGATGCCCATCACCATATTCATTAGGCTCCTGGCATAGCCGGTCACCGTCTCCGTCGCGACGTCGATCACCGCCACGTCGCGGTCGGGCATGTCCCAGCCGACCAGCCGCAGCGTCAAGGGGGCGTCGGGGCCGCTGACCCAGCGCGTCCAGTCGCCCCCGTTGTCGTCCATCCATCGCCCCGCTGCGTTCTTCTTGACGATCAGCGCGACTCCTGGCGCCGGGAAGGCACCATCCGGCAGATACTCCCGGTTGATCGGTGGGTCAAAGGCCTGCCAGTCAGTCGAGGGCACCCTGTTGGTGGGACCTCCAATGTTGGGGGGCGGGTTGGTCCCGCCATAGGGTCCACCTGTGTACGGTTCTTCTTGCGTCAGCTCTCCGGCCGAGTCTCCGCCGGCGATGTTGGGGATCAGCCAGCGGCGGTCGCCGCCGCCGATGAGCGTCGTCGCGTTGCTCGACTCGAAGACCGCCACGTAAATCTTGGTACCGTCTGGACTGACCACCATGGCCCGGGGATCCTCACCGTTGATCGGGATGGTGTTGACCACAGCGGCCCGCACGGACGAGGCCGTCTCCAGCGCGCCGGGGTCCATAACCTGCACCAGGTTCCGCTGGGAGGCGGTCACGAAAACGCGTTCGGGGTCGCCGGCGAAGACCAGGTCGTAGGGCTCGTCTTCGGTCTGCAGCGTGGCCACGACGCGCCGGGTTGCATTGTCGATCACGCTGATGGTGTCTGAAATGTGGTTGACAACCCAGATCTGGGTCCCATCAGGGCGCCAGCGCACGGTGACCGGATCAAGGCCGACCTGGACCGCGCCACTCGGGACAGGCTGGCCGGAGCTCAGGTCGAAGAACTCGACCCGGTTGTCGGTGATGTTGACCACCGCCAACGTCGTTCCGTCCGGGCTCATGTCGACGGCGTGCAGCGGCATGTTCTCCCAGTTCACAAACGACGAGGGGGAATCGAGACCATCAGCCATCACGATGTCTACGCCTTGAGCAACTTGGGCCTGGGCCGAACCGACAAAGGCTATGAGTAGCCCAGCCACCAGGCCGGCCGCCAGCCGGAACGTTCGATGGGTCGAGTGGTATTGAAGCTGATTCGTCATCGCGATCTCCCATGTCCTACATTCATTGCAAGGGGCGGATCTTGCCATTTCAAACTGTCCGTCTGTCCGTCTCGAACTCGCGCCGACCGACATGAAGCGCTGAAACGCCGGCCCAGCTAATCGCACCGCGGTGCGAAGCGTTGTAACGACACCGTATAACACCGTGACATCGCTGAAACTATGACGTGCGTCATACGAGCCGGCGCCGGACGACCTACCAAACAAAAAAACCGTGCCATTGTCGGAAACCGACGGCGCGGGTCGGACGCGCAAGGGTATCACGCATCGGACAGAAACGCGCGAGCCGCCACGCCCCTCTGCCGCACGCGGTTCGCGATTTCCAGCAATCGCACATCCGAGACAGGGCCTATGAGCGACGAAGCGGGAGTCTGGTCGATCGTGATGAGATGGACCTTGCGCGGGGCGATCCTGGCAACGGCCCTTGTCCAGGGGATCACCGCGATGTCGCCGCAGTTGTCCATGCGGCCCGCCGGATCGGAGACGAACATCGTCTGAATCACGATGTCCGGAAGCGTGCGGAGCGCCTCGACGATCCGGGTGCACGAGATTGGAGAGTCGTTCACGTGTCGCAGGGTTATCGGATCTCCCGCGTCGAGCTTCATATAGCGCTCGTCGAGCGCTAGTAGCGCAGCGCGGATGGCCGGATTGTCGGCCGTGCTCGAGTTCGACAGAATGGCCAGGCGGGTGCCGGGTGACTCGCGGTCGCGAACCGCGCGCAATCGATTCACGATCTCAGGGAACTGCGGGTGAAGCGTTGGTTCGCCGCGACCCGCCAAGGTCAGACGTTCGACGCGCGTACGAGACAGCTTCGCTTCACGCAAGCGTTCGGACAGTGCCGACCCGATCTTCTCGGGCGTGGGCCATCGCTTCGCGCCGTCGGGAGACACGCGCGTCCATCCGTACTGGCAGTAGGGACAGTCGAAGTTGCACGTCTTCCCGTTTGCGGGAAGGATGTTGATGCCGAGTGACAGGCCAAGGCGACGCGATCGCACAGGGCCATATACCAGCTCCTCTGCCGACGCCAATCCACCCATGACGCATCACGGTAGCTGCCGGGTCGAATCGCACCTATGATCTCCGTCATAGACAGAATGGCTGTCAGCTTGCGTCGGTCGCTCCGTCGGCGGCCGCCTGGCCTGGGTGACCTGCCTCTTGTTCCGGTCGTGGATTATGCGGAGTGTACGGCTTCGCACAGCGCCCCACAACAAGGAGGCAGGGCATGGCGAAACGTAGCACGTTTGTCGGGTTGGATGTCCATAAGGAGTCCATCGCGGTGGCACTTGCAGAAGGCGGGCGATGCGGGGAAGTGCGGACCTATGGCACCGTCGGCGGCGACCTGGACGCCCTCGACCAGGTGCGGCGCACGCTGGCCCGCCCGGCGCGGACGCTGCACTTCGTCTACGAGGCCGGCCCGTGTGGGTTCACGATCTTCCGCCACCTGACCGCGCAGGGCGAGGACTGCGCCGTGGTCAGTCCCTCGATGATCCCCAAACGGCCGGGCGACCGCGTGAAGACCGATCGCCGCGACGCGGTGACGCTCGCCCGCCTGCATCGCGCGGGGGAGCTCCGCCCGATCTACGTGCCGAATGACAGCGACGAGGCGTTGCGGGATCTGGTCCGGGCGCGCGAGGATGCGGTGGAGATCGCCCGGGAAGCGAAGCAGCGCCTTAAAGCGTTCGTGCTGCGCCACGGCCTCCGCTATCGGGGCCGAGCGGGCTGGACGATCCCGTATCGCCGCTGGCTGGCCGGCCTCACAATGCCCGACCCGGCGCCACAGGTCGCGCTGCAGGAGTATCTCGCGACCGTGGAGGAGGCGGAACACCGGGTCGACCGACTGACCGAACAGCTCCGGCAACTCGTGCCCCTTTGGCGGTGGGCGCCCGTCGTGGATGCGTTGCAGGCGCTCCGTGGCGTGTCCTTCATCACCGCGACCGGCCTCGTCGCGGAGATCGGCGACATCCGTCGCTTCACCCGCGCACGCGAGCTGATGGCGTATCTCGGCCTCGTCCCCTCGGAACGCTCCAGTGGGCCGCTGACGCGGCGCGGGCGGATCACGAAGGCGGGGAATGCGCATGCGCGACGCCTGCTCGCAGAGGCCGCCTGGGCCTATCGCAGCGTGCCGCGGATCGGCCGCCAGATGCAGCAGCGCCAGGAGCAGCTGCCCGCCACCATCCGCGCGCTGGCCTGGAAGGCTCAGCTCCGGTTGTGCGGCCGATTCCGGCGGCTCAACGCCCGCGGCAAGCCCCGGTCCGTGATCGCCACGGCCATCGCGCGGGAGCTCACCGGCTTTGTCTGGGCCGTGGCCAAGGAGGTGCCGGCGCCCTAGCGCCCCCCCCCCACGATCTCCCCCGGTCCGACGCACGCGCGGCATCGCTTCGTGGTGGAGAACCCTCGAAGACGTTATGGACGTCGGCCGTGGTCGACACGTCCGTGCCTAGGGCGAGGACGCTCCGCGATGCACTCGAGTCTGGCGGTACTCAACCCGCGAATATCAGCAGATCAACCATCGCTCGCTCGCGGTGCCGCGCGTGCGTCGGATCGGGGGAGAACGCGACAGTGAA
>Ga0187827_10001901_pt1 | contig 29488 bp, 15 predicted proteins | sample ETNtaG_39_FD_167969 | JGI IMG/M metagenome (GOLD analysis project Ga0187827, IMG submission 167969) | Marine microbial and viral communities from oxygen minimum zone, Eastern Pacific Ocean - ETNP2014_SV_150_PacBio MetaG (Illumina Assembly) | ecosystem: Environmental > Aquatic > Marine > Hypoxic...
GCGACGACCAAAGTCATGCTGCGGGAGTCTCCATATCCTCTGCGCACGCCTGAGAAGTTCGTTAACGGCGGCTTCGGCAAAACGCGGGTCGTTTCGAGGGGCGCCGGGCAAACCACCCGTCACGTCTTGAAGCTCGACAGCCTGAAGCCGGCCAGTCGCTACTACTACCGCCTGCACATGCCCGGACTGCGCACCATCCCGGGAGACGGTTGGAGTCGTGAATACACCATCAACACTCTGGCCGGCCCGGGGAAGACCTCTTTCATTAGAATACCGGTTCTGGTCTTGCTTCTGACCAATGTCATCGGTGCCGACAACCTTGACGGGAAGGCGCCTCAGCCAGCGTCCATGTCTGCCGAAGATATCGAGAGCTACTACCTGAATCGATTCAAAGAAGCCCAACGGTTCTACTGGATCAACTCTTCGATGCGATACTGGGTGGACTTTGACCTTCGCGTCGATGGCACCACGTACCGCAAGGGCGCCATTCCGAAGGCTCCTCCCCTCTGGTATCTGGATCTGCCAGAGATGAATCACGGAAAATCGATCGACAAGATGAAAAAATCGGACGGCGGAGAGAAGCTCTTCTATGGCCGCGTCATTTGCGAAGCCGTGCGACGATGGAATCCCCAGACCAAGTCGTGGGATTTTCAGGGCAGCGGAGGCGGCACCCATGGCATCGACAATTGGCCCAACCCCGCCAGCACCCAATTCCTCGGAGGCAGCGACGTGGCCTGGCTCTTCTGCCACGAGTTCAAGCACCAGGTCGAGAGCCAGTACAAAATAAGCGGTCTGAGCAGAGAGGATGACCGCATGTGGTTCTGTCACTTCTCGCCAAAGTACGACGACCCGAAAACCGAGAAGATTGAATGGGAATGGGACACCGCCGGCGACCACGGCGAGCATTGGGACGGCATCGCCTGGCAGTTGCGCCATCTGACTCGCGACCAGTACATGCGCAACGGCTTCGGAGAGCTGTTGAGCGCGGCCGATCGCGATGGCGACGGCATCCCGGACAATGCACCAAGACTTCCACTGGACGAGCGCCGACTCGGCACCAGTTCCACCAGACTCGATACCGACGGCGATGGGGTCGGCGATGTGCAGGAGTTGATGGCCTCGACCTGGGTGACCGCAATGCTCGCAGCGACCCGCAAGCGGGTCTCGGTTCCTTACATCCGGCCTGACCCGACGAAGACGGACAGCGACGGCGACGGCCTCGCTGACGGCCAGGACCCTTACCCAATCTATGCCTGCAAACCCGAGATTCCTTTTGCCACCGTGAATATCGATGGGGACCTGAGCGATTGGAAGACGCACCAGGAAATAGCCTTCAATCACCACGACCTCGGCCCGGCCAGGGAAGCGGTCAATATCAAGGTCCGGGCCTCATGGGACACCAAATGGTTGTTCTACAGCCTGGAAACCAGGTCACCTCACAGAGGCATCTCGCTGGTAACAGATAACGACGCGAACGGCTTCTACTACGGCAACGACAACATCTACCTGGAGACCAACGCGGACGGCACCCTGAAAAACGTGCGAATGCATCTCTGCAGCAGGAACCGCTGGCCTCATTTCGATAACAAGCATGAGGTATTGAAGAAAGAGGACATCCGCTTTGCCTCGAAGCAGAACGGGGAGAGGCAGACCATCGAGATCGCGTTTCCCATGTGGAAAGAAATCGGCCTCGACCCAAAGCCGGCTGAGAAGGTCGGCCTGATGGTCTACATCAGGCTTCCCAGTGGCGCCCAGGTTTCCGTGTTCGAGCCGTACTCGATTTTTGATTCTGAGTTGACCCGCTGATGCCGGCAATCCGCTGCCTACGGCCGCGCTATGATCGGCGCGGTCCTGCATTTTGGCTGGATGGGCAGGCGTTCGATTCCGGTGAACTTCGGGTCCGGCAGGGCGCGGACATCTTCGTCGCCTCGGTACGGGCAGTTTGCGTCCACCCACCCGATTAATGTCCGGAGACTTACCGGATCGACTTTGACGTCGTAATGCTTGCCGGACATGGCAAAGTCGATGAGCTTGCTCCGGTAGGAGAGATGCTGCATCGGGCGCGTGGTGGTGTAACTGTTGGGGTCGCTCTGGCGGAAGTTCTCGCACATGATCGCACCGGCGATGCCCTTTTTCTGGCCGGGTCGTGCGACTTGAACCTTACCGATAAGCGAAAGATAGGGCTCCTTGAAGACTGAGCGGCCGGGGCGCAAGGTCAGATCGAAATCCTTGCGGGCCTCGCCTTTGCCCTGGTGGCACTTGCCACAGTGTCTGTCGAGGACGGGCTGAACCATGCGCTCGTAACTGATGCTCTGCGTTCCCCAGGGAGGCAATTCGAGCTTCGAGGGCGGGCGCTTCATGGCCAACCCGGTGCCGTTGGACGGCGCGGTGCTGTGCTGTTCGTGGCACCCGACGCAGCCGCGTCGCTCGCCCGGCATGACGCCGGTGAAGGTACGCATGGTCTGAAGAGCGCGGTATTTTTCGTCGAGAATCTGAAAATGCAGCGCTTTGCCTGCAGGCACTTCGAGATGGACGGAACCATCCGACTCGACGGGAACGGTGCCGAGGATGCGCTTCACGCCATCTTCCTGGAGCGCAGATATTGAAGGGCCGGAGAAACGGGCATCCCGGTTCCAGAGCGAATAGGTCTTCGCGTCCATCTGCAGCACGCGCAGGAATCTGGCTTTGCCTTTCGGCAGGTCAGGCACGCCCTCGTAAACGTCCGGGCTGAAAATCACACCCATCTTCGGAGTCTTCCGTTCAGAGCCGGTGCCGGGCCAGGCCACGAGGTCCGGCTGTACGGGCGGCTTTATGCGCTGCCTGACAGGCATGGCGTGCCAGACGTTGTATGCGCCCTCGTAGATGAGCTCTCGATTTCCGTGCACGTCCATCAGGAGCAGCACGAATTTGCTGCCCACCTTCGCGGAGACCAGGAAGTCTTCCTCTGATAGCGGGTAGGGCGTCTTATAGGCCTGGTAGTGACCGGACGCATGATGGTCGCCGGCTTCGATAGTGTCGGTTGGTGGACGCCCGCATTCAGGCCAGGGCACGTCACCGGTGACCTTGGTCAGTCCGTGGGGGAAATTACGTCCCTTCTTCGTATCGAGGATGCCGATGGATCCAGCGAACCAGTTGTGGTGTGCGAGGCCGGTAAACATGACGCGATCGCTTCCGGGAATGGGCATGGCCTCGGCGAGATGGTCTGGCCAGACACTTTGATTGCCCCAGAAGGTGGCCACGTTGGTTCCATCCTGATTGATGGTCCAGAGGCTCTGGATCCGCCAAAGGGCCTTGTCCGTGTATTCCCATCTGGAATAGATGACGCGGCCGTCGTTCAGCAGCGTGGGCAGCCAGTCCGGTTCGCTGTTGCGGCTGATGAGGTAGATGTTTCGTCCGTCCGCATCGCAGCGCGCCAGGACGTAGGAATAGGTGTAGGGCATGCAGCGGACGTACGTGTTGCTTCGGGTGGAGGTGAACATGATGTGCCCATCGGGCAGGTAGATGGGGTCGATGTCGTCGTAGTCGCCAAAAGTAAGCTGCTTCAAGCCCGTGCCATCAACGTTGATCTCGTAGAGGTGAAAGCTCTTTTCGTCCCAGGCCCAGTAGCAAAAGAGAACTTTTCGGGCATCGAAGGAAAGGTCGAAACGCCAGAAGCTGCCAGGCTTTTCAGGCGCGAGCTTGCGAATCTTTCCGCCGGGGCTGAGCCCGTCGAGCATGAGCAGACGTCCGCCCGGCACGGCCATCATCCCATTGCGGTGGCGTGCCTGATGGGGCCACTCCCGTCCCTGCGGAAAAGGATTGTCAATGAACATCACCTGTCCGAAATCCACCACGGGATTCTTGAACATGATTCGGCGTTTCACTCGGCGCACGGCGAGGTAGAAATCCTCCGCTTCTTCGTCGACAGTCCCTACGGATTCTTCACCGGCTGCGAACTGTGCTTTGATTTCTTCCAGCAGGAGCGGCCGATCGAAAACGCAGACGTGATCCAGACGGCCCGTGAAGCGAGCACGCCCTCGCAGAGAACGAGAACCGATCAGCACGGGATTCGAATTGCTGGTCTTCTCTCCTTTGAATTCCATCGTCGCGTCCTGCCTGCCATCGACGAAGATCGAAATGGCGCCGTCGTCAACGACCTGAGCCACGTGATGCCATCGGCCATCGTTGACCCTGGTCTTGCCGTCGATCACGTTGCCGCTGGATGCTGTCCAGTGATGGCCCCGCACAACGCCTCGGTAGGTCATGAAGAGGAAGTGTCCTTTGCCAACACCGTTGCCGAGGATATCGGCTTCGCGGGACCGCGTGTTGATCCATGCGCAGATTGTGTAGTTGCCCTTTGCGATGGACGCGAGTTGGGAGCCCGTATTGACCAGTGACCTCCCGTCGAGAGACAGGGCATTCCCAAACACACCGGGAACCCTCACTGCCCGGCCCGACATTTTACCGTCGAGGCTTTTGCCCGAAGAGTCTTTGACCGCGGCACCGTCGGCCTCGTCAAAAGTCCAACAGGCCAACTGCCCGCCTGGGAGCTCCGGCTGCCGTAAGGGTTGTTTGGGGCCGCTCTCTGATGCGCTCTTTACGAATCCTCTTTCCAGCGCATCAAGCTCTTTCAATTCTGGCGACAGGTCAGGCGCCTGGGGATTCTCTGCCAATCGAGCGGCGAGTTTCCTGGCCCATTTGATTTCCTGTTTCGCACGGGCCCAGGTCGGTTGGTCATCGGCCTGGAACAGCCAGTCACGAACGAGGGCCTTGTCAGCCTCTTTGCTCGTGAGATTACGCGTTTCCGGCTCCCTGGGTTGAGGGGATTCCATGTCTGCCCCGAACGATGGCTGAGGCAAATCGAGAATGAAACCAGAAAGCAGAGCGAACAAAGCCATGGCAGGGCTGACCTGAAGTGGTGTGGATTTCATTGCCTGTCCTCAGTGACTGCAGCGGCCGTTTCAGGAAGAAATGCCAACCATACAGAAAGAACCTTCGCGGAGATTGTGACATCCTTGGGCTTTGATGGCCAGATGGTAATTAGTGACCTTTCGATCTTCAGATTTCGATCCGTTGATTTCCGTTGATGAGAATTGTCTCCAATCTCTCCAGGTCCGAGGGTTCTCGATAATTGACAACCCACGGGACAAGAAGATTCCTGTCGGCATCATGGATGCATCCCCACTGGTAAAGCGCGCAGCGTCGGAAGATCTCCTCGATGTGTCCGAATCTGTGTCGTTTGCGGCGACGAAACTCGACGCCCGACGCTTTGGGATAGAAGTAACCGCTACGGGCGAATCGGCTGGAATTCAGAAATCTGATCAGCCATTCATCCTGAGAGTGCTTCTTCAAAACAATGTCAGCCAGGTTAACAAATGCGATCATGAACTTGCGGCGTTCCCAACGGAAAATCATCTTCTTCATTCCCGTCTGAAAGTTGGTGTCGACCAGTTTGAAGTCTGCTGGTAAGGACATATCGATGTCGTAAAGCTGCCAGGCCAGAGTATCCCCTTCCTGTATGACGAAAGACTCACAGAGCGAGCGGAGAACCTGCTCAGGAGATTCGGAGTCTTCCGGTTCGAAGTAGATCAGAAAAAAACCAAACAGCCTGGAATTGGGTTCCATGAAGATGGCCGTAACCAGTTTCTGCTCTTCGGCCAGGGCGTATTCTGAGGCCACCCAACCCGGCGGCAGATTTTCGAAGGCTACCACCCGTTCGGCGTCTTTAGTCAGTTTTCGTGACTGAAGCTTGTAGCGGCGCTGCACCTTCTCCCTGTCGAGCTCGCCCTTCGGCCGCAACCACTCGGCTTCGAGCCGTATGGTGTAGTCATCCTCAAACTCAACCCGCGTGAGTTTCTTGATGAACCTGTAGACGCTCAGATTCCAAGTGGAGGGAACGTTGAATGTGATGCCGTCCCAGGAAAACATAATGAGTAATGAGTAATGGACGAAAGCAGAGGCCACCTGCTACAGACTACAGACACCGGCCATCCAAGCCAGAACTTACTCATCACTCATTATGCATTACGCCTCACGCCACCGTCTCTCCATCGATCGTCCCAACTGCGATCTCGATCTCCCCTTTCTTTGCCATGCGATCTATCTGGCCTGAATCAATCCAGAGGACCGTGTCGGACGCGGAGAGCATCTTCATGTCGTGAGTGGCCGAGATGATGGTGATGCCGAGCTCGGCTTTCATTTCGCCGAGGAGGTTGATGATCTCCTGGCCGGTTTTGAGATCGAGGTTACCCGTCGGTTCGTCTGCGAGGATGATCTCGGGTCGATTGACGAGGGCCCGGGCGATGGCGATGCGCTGCTGCTGGCCGCCGGAGACTTCGGCGGGCACGTGGTCCAGGCGATGGCCGAGCCCTACGCGTTCCAGGACTTCTGCGGCATCTTCGCGCGCCTCTGCCGGTGAGTAGCCCGCAAAGATTCGGGCGATGGCCACGTTGTCCAGAGCGGTCATCGTCGGGATCAGGTTGAAGGACTGGAAGATGAATCCGAACTTGTTGCAGCGTACCCACGCGAGCTGGTTGGCGGAGAGGTCGCGCAGCCTGTAGCCCTCGATGTAGACGTCGCCTTCAGTCGGCGTGTCGAGGCCGCCGACCATGTTGAAGAAGGTGGACTTGCCCGAGCCGGATGGGCCCATGATGGAGAGGTATTCCCCGCGTTCGACATCGAGGGTGATCCCGCGGAGGGCGTGCACTTCCTCGGTGCCCATGACGTAGACCTTTGTGACTTTTCTGGCTTTGATGACGGGTTCACTCATTCTTCAACCCTCATAGCTTCCACCGGCTCTTTCCTCGCTGCCCAGTAGGCGGGCGCAATTGAGGCGACTACCGAAATCAGGGAGCCGATAAATAAAGCAAGCAGCATGGCCCCTAGAAGATCCCCCCAGGGGAAGTGGGTTAAGACGTAACCTCTGTAACTCAATAACGCAGTGCCCAGGGCCACAAAAACGCCGAGGACGATTCCAACTATCGTGCCCAATACTCCCTGCAGGGATGACTCAATGAAATAGGTTTGCAGGATGAAGAAATCCATCGCGCCGAGACATTTCAGAGTGCCGATTTCTTTTACTCGCTCGGTTACCGACATCAGCATGGAATTCACGATCCCGACCAGGCATGTGATGAGCGCAAGGCATATGAGAAGGACGGTCATCGAATCGGTTTCGCCCTGGCTGTAGATATCGACTCCCCGTTCCTGAAGGAGCACTGAAAGGTCATCATCACGGGCGGCGATCAGCGCCGCGGTGATGCTGTTGTTGATGAGCATGTAGGCGAGAAATGCGATGGCCAGGATGACCCCGATCATGGTGACGATGGAACGCCCCAGCCTGCGCCTGAGGCTGCTCCAGCTCACGACGAATGCAGTGCTCCAGGGCACGTTGGCCTGTTCGGGAATGTGTTGGCCTGTTTCGATTCTTGCCACGTTCAGGACTCAGGATTCAAGATTCAGGATTAGGATTCAAGATTCAGGATTTAAGGGCAGGATTCAGAGGTTGAAGTCTGAGGTCTGTGTCTGTGTCTGTGTCTGTGGTCTATGGTCTATGGTCTATGGTCTGTAGTCTGTAGTCTGTAGATCAGTTCCTGTTGAGGTCAATACCAATGCCGCTGCCGGTCCAGACTGAGACGATCATCGCAAGTACAATGATGATGAGCTCACCCACGATGAGGCCGACGAAACTACTTCGGACAACCCTGTATGTTTCCTTGTTGCCGTATTTGGTGATGAGGCTTTTGGCCAGCCAACCGAGGAAAATTGAAAACCAGTAAGCTCCCATGATCGGATTTACCAGCATGATCATGCCGATGGGGTGTGGGAGCCAGAAGTAAAACTGCCTGAGGTAGAGCAGCCCGGCCATCATGCTGCCTCCAAACGCGAGCCAGAATGCGCCCCCCGCATTATCGACGGGCTGGGACTTCGCGATGCCAACGATTTTCTTGAACATGCCTCGGGGGAAGCTGGTGTAAAACCAGTTCTGCATCCCGTCCGCGCCGCTGCTGTACGCAAGAATCAGATGCGAAATCACCGAGACGACTATTGCGACACCGATTCCAATAAATATGGCGCCGTGAAATCTTGCCCGGGAGAGGCGGAGGTCGTCACGAATCTTGATGCTGTTCGCCATCGCCGGTGCGATGAAGGTTTTGATATCGAGGAACAGAAGCGAGTAATAAACCATCAACGGCGCGTAGAGCGACGAAGAGGTCCATGCCTTGTTCATGCCGAAGATGGAGCGAATGAGGTGGAACGGGCCGAACCAGCACTGAAACCCGAGGATGCCGCCTTCCGCCACGGCCCGGATCAACCCGATCGTGATGACAAGAACGACCACGAAAAAGAAGGCGGTATAAAACAGGTTGGCACCCATCGCCTTCCATAGGAAGACAATCAGGGTCAGCGATCCAAACAGAAAAAGAAACGACGAGATCTTCAGCTCTGTCTGTTCGTCCTTTTCCAGATTCGCTATGAATGACGGCCGGAAGAAGCAGAAGAGGGTGCCGCGGCACTTGAAAAGAATCAGAGCAGCAAACACAAGCATCGCGCCGCCGGCTTCCGCAGTCTGGAAATTCAGGGTGTACCACCAGTACTTCGGAAACGACCGGTCATCCACTCCATAACCCGCCCACACCATGCCCTGCAACTGGGCCATGTAAAGGACGTAAAAGAACCACAGCGAAAACGAAATCTTCGCAGGAATCAGGAACGAAAGACCGATCATCGTGAAGAAGACCACAAATCGCTGTCTCCTCAGACCGGAAAGAAACGTCCCTTCCACGTGTTCGCCCCACCCGTTATTCATGTCAAAGGTCTCAAATCCGGGCACGACTCCGGATTTTACGAACAGGTTCCAACCCAGAAAGAATCCTGGAATGAGCGCACCTACCCAGAACAGCCCGCTCTTGAAAATGGTCGGCACGCCGGGCTTACCCTCATCGTGTCCACAAAGGATCTCGGGCAGCTCCGCGAGTGGATAGATCAGTTTTTCGTTGTGCGCCCACTGTCGGAAGATGAGCACGTTGAACGTCATCAGAATGACGTAGGTCAGAATGATGATCAGGCCCCAGTTCATGATCGGCCTGGCCCATTCGCTCCAGTTGATGTCGCCGACGAAAAATCGGCGATACGTGCCATCGAATTTCTTGATCTCCGACATGATCTCTTTCAAAGAGCCCGCCCCAGACGAACAAGTGGTGTAGGTTGCGGCCCCGGCTTTGAATTCCATCAGCCGAGTGATGAATGCCTCCACCGTATTCGGGAATTCGAGATCTTTGCGTGCTCGTTCGACTTCGAGAATTTGTCTGTTGTAGTCCTCTTGAAGATCTACAACTCTTCTCCCGAATTCTTTGATCTTGGTGTCCAGGGAAGCGATGTCTTTCGCTTCTGCCTTCTGCCTTTCAAGATTCACCTCTTTCAGTCTGTTCTTTGCCGATCTGAGTTTCATGGAGAGGAAGCCGAAATCCCGTTCGAGCTTCTCTGCCATCGCCTGCATGTCGTCAGAAATACCGAGTGGTTGAAGCAGCTTGATACTCTCGTCGATTGAAGCAGCCAGCTTGCCGCTGATCTGAAACAGAGGGGTTCGGCCTTCCTGCTCCAGTGAAGTGAGGGCAGTTGTGAGAGGAGCTGAGGCAGTTGAGCCATCATCCTGCTGGTTCGCCGGGAACTCCCAGATGATCTTTCTCAGTGACTCCGCACCTGCCGTACACGGGATATATGCCCCGGCTTCTGTCTTGTATTCCGTAAGTTGGCCGATGACGGCCACGACGCGCTCGGTGAATTCGAGTTCCTTACGGGCCCGTTCGACCTCGATACTTTTTCTGTTGTAGGCTTTCTGTAGAACCGCCACACTTGCTCCGAGGGATCTGATTCTGGTGTCCAGAGCATCGAAGTCCCTGGCTTCAGCCATCCGTCTTTCCTGATTCACGTCCTTCAGTTTTTTCTTCATCGATTCGAGTTGCTTTGACAGGCCCTCGAATTCTTCCTCCAACTCCTCTTTCGTTGCCTGACCCGCGTCCGGATTTCCGATGGGCTGGAGCAACGTGATACTCTCGTCGATTGAAGCAGCCAGCTCGCCTTGGGCCTGAATCAGCGGTTCTGTCCCTTTTTCCTTCAGCGATGTGTGAGCAGTGGCGAGAGGAACTAATGCGGCTGAGCCATGTTTCAGCCGGTTTACCCTCGACCAGTAGACCGACCAGTTATCGCCGGGCTGCGGGATGATCCCCGGAATGGCGCGCATCTCTTTGGGCAGGCCCCGCCGCAGCACCTTCACTTTCGCGAATGCCTGTTTTTCCAGATCATCGAGGGTGGCGTGCCTGGCCTCGAGGTTGGCCCCCCTCTGTGCGACAAGCTCCGGGTAGTCTTTGAGCACTGTCTCCAGGCTCAATTCGCCCATCACATTCTCCCAGGACTGGTTGGCCTTTTCCTCTGCATCTTCGGCAAACCTGAGTGAGCGGCTGGCTTTGCTCACCATCGCGGCTTTCGCTACCGCCTCCGCCTCAATCCCTTTGACTTTTTCTACATTGGCCTTTGCCTCGTCTATGAGGTCCCTGGCGTTGTCAAGGCTTTTGGCTGCGGAGAGAACTTTCTCCACATCCCGGTACGAGCTGAGAGCTTCGCTGTATTCGATCGATGCCTGCTGGATGCCCGGCACGGAAAGGAAGAAGCCTTCGTTGATGTAAGGCTGAATGTATTGATCCCACTTGCTCTGGTCGTCGTTCATGTGCTCGTTGAACAGATTCCCGACCGCAGGCACGAACTGGGACGCCAGCCCGAATGTCGAGATGCCCGACGAAACCGAACCCATCACAAAGACGATCAGAATCTCGGCGATGGATAGCGGCTTCAATACTCGAACCAGGGCGAGGATCGGATTAACCAGAAGGACAAACAGAAACAGCAGCACATACGGCAACACCGAAATCTGCGTGGCGGTTAAAATCAGGTCCATCCGATTCTCGAAATAGACCGTCAGCCAGGCGAAGAGACCTGAAAAGATCGCCCCCATGATGATCGCCCGAATGGTAATTTTGGCGTCGCGCTGTTCCATGCCTAAAAGATCTTGGGGGACAACATGTTTTTAAGAACGACAAACGACATGGAAACCATCGCGATCAGCCCCATCCCGCAGCCGAAGCCGGCGAGGATGATGGCCATGTATTTCAGCCACATCTCCTTGAACTTGCGTTTGAAATAGAAGCGCCCGACAAAGGCCCCGCACATCTGCCACAGGATGGCGCCTGGCGAGCTCTGCGCGAGCCCCCAGACCGCGCCATATATCAGCATCACCGGCATGCCCAGGGAAGAGAGGAACACGAACACAGCAGAACCCGCGCCCAGCCCCCAGAGAATGAATGAGGAATCCAGTGACTCGAGGAAGAGCGAATCACCCTCCATGGTCGACGAATAAATCAGGCACTGGTTCTTTGCATTCAGCTCCCACATCTTCTCTGTGTATGGATATTTCTCAGATGGTATTGGCGCCATCTGCCATAAGAGCTGCGAGGTGACAAGCGATGATATGACCACGATTGGTATCACCACGAAGAGCGTCTTGACCTGGCTCTTGATTTTTGTGCCGCAGAGCTCGAGGGTGCGGAAGCCGACCGTCTGTACGCCCATGTTCTGAATGGGCAGCGGTACAAACCAGATGCCAAGGCCCTGCTGCCCGGTAAGTACGATCGTTAATTCCTTGACGTAAGGGATGTCTACCGCGCGGCCGCAAATGCCTTCAAGCTTGGCGGTGGCGTATGAAATGAACGGCGTGTAAACGAGCGCGTAAATGGTGAAGACCATCCACGGGTAGCCTTCAACCAGGAAAACGCCGAGAAGGATCCAGGAAGCGCTCGTGCCTGCGTAAATCAGAACCGCAATCCACAGTGAGAAATCACCGCGCTCTCTGTTGTTGGTAACGAATGTCTTCCACCCCCCTTTCAGCTTGTCCCACCAGTTTTCGCCCAGCTTCAGCACTGCACGATCATCGGTCTTCTCTTTCTTTGCGAAAAAAAGGTATTTGGCCATCACCCCGAAGCTCGTGAATGAAACAGCCAGCGCAAGGCCCATGTTGAACGAGAGATAAAAGTCGACCGTGTTAAAGAATGATGTATCCACGAAACCCATCCCGGGTTTCCAGTTGTGCAGAATGCCGGCATCGTAAAGGAACGGGTTGAGAATCATGGTGAACACGACGCCGATAAACGCGCCCATGACGCTCCAGAAAGGCACCATCATCCCGGACATAAACGTGGCGAGATCGACCACGATATTGATAGGGACAGCCGGCAGGAATCTGGAAAGTTGCGGCGTGTAATCCAGGTAGACCAGAGGGATCAGCTCGATGCGTTTACCGAGCGCAGCCTCGCTCATGGACGGCAGCGCAAGGTACAAACCACCCCATGCCAGCCCGAGCATGCCTCCGATAGAGAAGCACCTCCATCGCCACTTCTCGCTCTCGTCTCGCGAACTGGAAAGCGCCACGATGCCGGCAGCTCCCACAGGCGCAAACGGGAACGGCAGTTTTTCAACATCGTTGACTAATCGATAAAGAATGTAGCCGAGGCCGTATCCATTCACCCGGCTCAACACCAGCCCAAACATCGTAAGCGCCAGCACCGGCATCCATTCGATCGTGAAAAAAGTAGGCCCGTTCTGCCGAATACTCTCCGCGGACGGGAAGGCCCAGCCCGGCAGCTCCTGCGCAATCCCCATCGCATTAGCAATTTCCGACTGCACGAAAAACTGCTTCCAGAGGTATCCCTCGAACGGCGCAGACATGGCCAGTCCGGTCATGAAGTGGAGCGTATAAAGCTCCTGCATTTTCAAATCTTTGAACGACCGCCGCGAAATCTCAGCGAACAGGATCACCGTCACCCACCTGGCCGCCTCGTTAATGGCCGCGTCATTGCCCAGGAAGAGCGTCAGGTACTCGGAAGCCGGCATCATGATGAAGCCGAGGAAAACCGCCCCCGCGATAGTCTTCCAATTGAAACCATCTTCAAAGCCACCGGCTTCGGGCGGCGTCATGATGTTTCGGTATTCGTTGAGTTCCTTATCGTCTATAAAGGACATGGGGACGTCATGCGTAACAAGTAATGATTAATGAGTAAGTTCTGGCTTGGATGGCCGGTGTTATACGTAATGAGTAATGATTAAATTCTGGCTTGGGTGGCCGGTGTTGCTGGGTAGTGCGGTTGGAATGCTGGAGTTGGTCTTTGCTGTGAGTGATGCTGGATACTGGATGCTCGAAACTGTAATGCCGGTGTTGTTCGGGGCAGCGGACGTAATACGTAATACGTAAGTTCTGGCTTGGATGGGCCGGTGTTATGCGTAATGAGTAATGAGAAAGTTCCAGCTTGGATGGTCGGTGTTGTTCGGGACATCGGGCGGGGCTTGTTCTTTGTTCCTGGTTCAGTCTTTGGTCTTTAGTCTGTAGTCTGAGTCTCTAGCAGGTGGCCTCTGCTTTCGGCCCTTACGTATTACGTATTACGAATCACGTATTACGAAACACGTATCGAAAAATCCTTCTCCTCTTTTCACAAACACCCCGTGCTCCGTCGCATCGAGATTGCGCCATTGCAGCAGTTGCCTTCTGAGGCGTTCGAGAAACGGCATATTTGTCGTGACCCAGTTAGAGTCCTGGCCGGAGATGCGGTTGTTGGTCATGTGCACGCGGTAGCTCTGAACGACTTCATCGTATGACGCGACAAATTCGACCTCCTGAGTTACGCCGAGGTCGTAAGGCGCGAGGGCGATTGCGTACAGCAGGCGGTACGTCGGTCGGCCCTGTTCATCTTCGCCGACGCCCTTCTCCAGGAATGTCGTTATTTGATCGCCGAGGGATGCCTCGGTGAAGCGGCCGAAAAATTCGTCGAGATAGACCATCATGCCGGCCACCAGATTGGGTTGGTAGATGAAGGGGAACACCACCTCCATCGTCTGCCCGTCGTGGGCCGGCAGGGACCACTTTCGTCTGCCGGAAGGCACCGCGGATCTTGTAGCCACGTAGGCCGGATACATGGTCGAGATCAGCACCAGGCCAATAGTAAAGGTGATCACGTACACCACGATCAGTGAAGAGAAGTTCAGGTTGATGTCAGACACCAGGCCGAACTCTTTCAAGCCAATCGCCGACACCTGCCCGATCAGGTATCCGCCCACTGCGCCGATGACGCCGTAAACGAAAGCTTCGGCAAGGAAGAAGGTCGCAATGTTGGTTGGGTTGAGGCCGATGGCGTTGTAGACCGCTATCTCGTTCCGGCGTTCGTACACCGCGCCGAGCATGGTGTTCAGGACAATCGTGCCGGCTATCAACAACGGAATAATCAGGCGTTCCAGGCCGCCGATAGAAGTACTGAAACTCGAACCAATGTAATAGATACCGGGGGCAGATCGCACACGTCCCTCATCGCCGATGGCGAAACCGTCGCGGCTGCCGAGGTGCAGTTTTGCCTGGGTGACCGTCAGGATTTCGGTGAGGATGTCCCATAGCGGCGCCTCGTCCTTAAACTTTATGGAGACGCTGTAGGGTGTAGCGCCGAGAGAGAACGCGACATCCACAGGCAGCAGAACCAGCTCAGAAGGATCAACGTAAGCAACACCGGAATCATCGTCCCCTTCGGCCTCCGATTCCTCGCTCTCAGAGCCTGCGGCCTTTTCTTCCGGGATGATGGGGAACAGGGCCTTGCGATTGAGGTCCTTGATGTAGCGGAACTGCTCCTCGTCCAGGATGCCGACGACCGTGAGCTCTTCGCCGAGCAGGCTCACCTTCGCCGTACCGATGTCCTTCGCGGTGAGCTTCAGCGCGGCCGCGACCTCTGTGGGCAGGATGACTTCCGGCACGTCATCGGCCGAGAAGAATCTGCCGCCCTTGAGGATCGGTATCTTGGCAATGAACTCATCCTCATTGGTCTGAAGACCGAGCGCGGTGAGCACCTTTGCCGTTTCGCCGTTCGATGCGTCCAGCCGCATGTGAAAGCTCGATTTTCTGTCACTGCCAGTCGGCAAAAGCCATCGGCGCACTACCATCTCGGCGCGGCCTTCGAAGATTTCGAGGAAGATCCGCAAAGAGATTTCGTCCATGCCGATGTTGCCCGGCCATTGATACAGAATGCCCGTGTAAGGCGCCTTCTCCGATTTGCGGATCAGGGTAGGCTTGCGAACTTTCGAAAGACTGGAAAACGCAAGCATGGTGAAGGTGACCAGTACGATCGTGCCGGTGGTCAGCGATGTCCGGATGCGCCGGCGTTTCATGTTGTTTACGCCGATCAGCATGGCCTGCTGCCCCGCGGTGGCAGTGCTCGCCTCGCCGGTCTGCAGGGTGTACGAGCGGAACAGCATGGTCATCTCGCCATCGAATCGTTTGTGCATGATCAGCGTGACAAAGATGCCGATCGCGCCGAGAACGAACGCGACAAAAATGGCCTCGGGAGTCAGCGCGATCTTGAATGCCGGATGGATAAAGCGAAAGACCGTGTAGGTCAGAATAAACAAGCCGGTGAATGCCAGAATCTGCAGCTCGAGTCTGACGAAATTGAAGATGAGCTTCTGAGTGAAAAAACAGAAGGGCAGCATCAGGGCCATGAAGAACACAATCGCCTTGAGCATGTCGGTGTTGATGGCACGCAGGTAGCCGTACGCCTTGGATTCGGCCCCGACCGCCCGGTAGAGCTGGATGAGATACTCCAGGTGATCTTTTTTCGACTCCGCCTTCTGAAGCGCGCCGATAGCCTCATCACCCTCGGCGATGTAATCGTCAATCAGCTTGTTGGTGACGCCGCTCATCCTAGATGCGCGGTACTTATTAAGAATGGCCATGTCGGACACGGCCTGCGCGATGAAATCGGAGTCGAGCTGCTCGGGAGATGAGAACCCGATGCCTTCAGGTTCATCCTCGCTTGCGTTGATCGCCATGATCCGGCCGGTCATGAGCTTCACCGGCTCTCTCTTTTCTTTGACCTCTTTGTGCTCCACGTAAAGTGCGGCCGGACCATAGGTGAGCGGAATGGTGGATTTTGTCTCAGTGTCGATGCCGGCCGCGCCCAGCTTCCGGGGCACCGAATCACGTCTGCCGCCGACCGGGGTCATCTTGGAGACCACGATCACCCCCGCGGCGACCAGAGAGGGATCTGTGCGATCGTAAATGGGATATTCCACCGAGCGGAACATCGGCAGAATCTTATTCGTAAGCTCGAATACATCCGATTTGAACGTCTCCTGTATCGCACCCCGATCTACCGTGTGCGTGACGTGCGTAAAGGTCTCATCGTATTGAAACGCCGCGCTGGGGATGGGCCCGAACCAGCCGTGTTTCGTTCCTTCACGTATGCCATAGATGATCGTGCTGGCACGCTCGTCGGTCATGGAAAGGTAGACGTTGGTCACATCCCCACCAATGATCGGTCTTATGAGGATTTTTTTTCGATTGGGATAGAGAAGGGCCACACTGCCTGCGACTCTGAGGTCCGGTGTCGGCTTTGGTGAATACTCATCTTTCTTCAGGGTCTCCAGGTTGACGCTCCAGGTGGGATAGAAGGGGGCCGGCTTGGGGAGTTCCGTCGAGTCGGTCACCTCCTTTTGCGCCAGGATCGCACGGAAGAAGTCGGGAATGAATTTCAGACCTGCCTCAATGAAATTGTGGTCCAGGTTCTCAAAAACATCGAAAGGCGTGAACGCGTTGCCACCATCCGTATAAACGTTGCGAAAGCTGAGCGCCGGCGTCGTCTGCGCGGCCTGGAAGTATGGAATGGATGAGTAGAGGTCCAGGCCGAAATAGTGGTTCTCCGGCAGGCCGCCGTAAGAGGTCATCGTGTTGAAGAAGAGCGCGTATTGCTCGACCTCGCCGGTCTCCCCCTTGTCCCGATCCTTCACGGACCCTGCGCCCGCTTCGGTCTCGTCGTTCGCCACTCTGCGGGCAATCTCAGTGGTCCAGTTTCCGAACTCTCGTGCCCAGCCACCGCCCCTCGTGTGACGATTATACGAACAGAAACCAACCCCTTTGCCTCGCCAGATCAGGTCCAGTGAAATGACCATGGATATGGTCTTACCTGCGACCAGGTCACGGATGGCGCCGTTCTCCTGATCGATTTGCAGGTCGCGCAGATTCAATTCATTCCATCGCGTGAACTGCTGCTGAACTTCGGCAACGTAACTTTTCAGAAGACTGCCGGAGTGGAGGCTCTCGGGGACTTCCGGCGGCAGATTCCTGTCGTCTTCGATCAGAGCTTTCAGGGTCAGTTTTTTGCGGATACTGATTTTAATGAAGAGCTTGAGCACCTTGAGGTACTGGCCCTTGCGCATGTTGATCTCTGCTCTGCGCTTTTTCTCCTCTGCATCAGAAAGCGACAGCAATGCAAGGTCGGCAAGCTCTGTTTTTGTCTGGTTGTAGTTGCGGCGGGCCACGTCCTGCAGCGGGCCCTTCACCTTGACGCGTTTGCCGGTAGTCGTGTCCTCCAGTTTGCGAAACTCCTCGATCACCGCGTCGTCAGCATCGAGGGTACCCGGCTTCAACTGCAAGCGCGAAAACTGCTCCTTATACATTTTCTGCAGGCGAATCCGGGCGGCGAGCAGGTTGCGCATTTCTTCGATCTTCTCCTGCGGCGCGAGGAGGTGCCACGAGAGCATGCGTTCGCCGAGAAAGTGGTGGGTGTGCGCGTTGGCGGCTGCAAGAATCACCGACCGGGCCGGCGGGTTCTCTTTGAAATAATCGAGCATCCGCATCAGCAGGAAAAGGGTCGTCCCGTTCTCCGCTCCGTGCGCCATTGAGGGCACGACGGAATTGGCATCCATCGGCGCAACAAAAACGAACGTGTCCTTCGCCATCTCCTCATTTGCGCCCGGGATCATCACCCAGAGATCCCGCATCTCCACATTCTTCCAAACGGAGGGCTCGGCCTTGATGTGGGCCTTCGTACCCTGCGCCTGAACGAGAACATCCCGAATCTTCTCGCCGGCTTCTTTTGCCACAAAGAATCGGGGCACCGCTACCTCGGTGTTGTAGACTTTGAGAATGGAATCCTGATACCAGTAACGATCGGCGCCAATGAAGATGAATCCCTGAATGCCAAAACGCAGAAACCGTTGCCAGTTATCGCTGCACTGGAAATCCATCACCGCAATCGTGCCTTTCAGATCGAGCCCCTTGATTTTGTCGAGGTCCCGCGGCAGGCCCCATCCGAGATAAACGAGCGACGCATCAAATTCCGTCTGTTTGAAATTCCCCGGCCGGAAAAGCGAAGGGTGCATCGGGTGCAGCTCGACGGGATCAGCATCGCCAAGTTTGAGCGAAGTCTTGCCCGGAACGAAGGACGGCGCTGTGAATCGAATAGCACCGTTTTTGAAGCCGCTGGCAGCGAATCGTCTGGCGACCTTTTCCTCAAGCTCGAGATTGCCAGGCATGCCCGGATAGCGCGCGGTGGAGACGTTGAGGAATTCGCGGAGTTGGGGGTTGGGATCTTGAGCAGTTGAAGTGAGCGTGAGAAACAGAAAGGAAGCAAGAAGACATCGTAGGATGGGCGTCCCGCCCGTCTTTCGTAGGATGGGCGTCCCGCCCGTCCTTCTGCATGCTGTGAAGTCGGCCCTACGATGCGGACCGTCTCCCCCTGTCCCCCCCTCTCCCCATCTCCTCATCTCCCCATCTCCGTGTCTCATCCTTCGCCCTCCACAATCGAAATAATCCTCCGCTGATTCAACAGCTTCAGAAACGACACGACCCCCAACTCCGACTCACGTCGGTTCACGCGGAAATGCGTCTCAAAATCGTCAATCAAATCCTCCGCACTTTTCTTCCCATCGATTTGATTGATCATAAACGTACCCAACTCATCCAACTCGAATTTCTTCTCAACGATTGGCGGACGAAACCTTTCAAACAATCCACCTCCCCGGGGCACCTTTAAACGGACCGTCGTTTTTTCATTGTCCTCATCCGAAGAAAACGTCACCTCTTCATTCAACATCGGCACGCCTTTCAACGCAGTTCGCCGATCGAGATTCCGAGATTTGCGTTTAGAAAATATGCCCACTGCTCAATGCTCCTCGTCGCCGATGTGGCCGACCTGAATGTCGATGTTCTCTCGTTCCTCGAGACGAAAAACCTGTCCGTCACGAATCCAGAGGATGCGGTCGGAGACGTGCAACATCTTCATGTCGTGCGTCGCTGAAATAATGGTCACTCCATCCTCCTCTTTGAGCTGAAGTAGGAGCTCGATGATCTCTTTGCCAGTGTGGATGTCGAGGTTCGCGGTGGGCTCGTCCGCAAGGATAATCACCGGGTCGTTTGCGATAGCGCGCGCCACGGCCACTCGCTGCTGCTGCCCGCCGGACAGTTCGTACGGCCGGTGAAAAAGGCGGTCGCCAAGGCCAACCTTAACCAGGATGGCCGCGCCTTTCTCCCTGGCCTCATCCGGGGTCAGCCCCGCAAAGAGTATCGGCAGAGAGACATTCTCCAGCGCGGTCAGCACCGGCAGTATATTGTAGGACTGAAAGATGTATCCGATCTTGTGACAGCGCATCCAGGCGAGCTCGTACGAATCGAGCTGCGCCACGTCAATCTCATCAATAAAAACCATCCCCTCCGTAGGCGCATCGATCCCGCCGATCATGTTGAAGAGGGTTGTCTTCCCTGATCCCGACGGGCCCATGATGGAAAGATACTCGCCGCGGAAGACATTGAGCGTGACGCCGTCGAGCGCTTTGGTGACGGCATCGCCTTCGCCGTAATAGCGCTTGACATCGATAGCGCGAATGACAATGTCTTTAGTCTCGTTCGACGTTGTTTCGGCTTCAGCCGTCGCTGTCGCAGACATGGATGTTTGGATTGGTTGGGGGACTGTCGGAGCCCGCTGAAGCGCCGAGTTGGTTCCTTTAGATCAGATACCATTCTCGCTCTGTGAACCGAGCGCGGCAACTTACACGGATCTCTCTTATTCGCCACACTTTTACAGAGAACTACGAAATGGAGAAAGCAAGGATCGGTTTCATCGGAGCAGGAGGTTTTTCCACCGGCTCCATCTACCCAAACATCTGTCGCCTGCCTTTCATTGACCTGGTTTCCATCTGCGATATCGATGAGGAGAAGGCCAACCGCAACGCAAGGAACTTCGGCGCGCAGCGGGTCTACACCGACCGTTTCGAAATGCTCGACAAAGAAGAGCTCGACGGAGTCTTCTGCATCGGCCCCGCGCCACAGCAATACGAGCTCGCACCATCCGTCCTCGAACGTGGCATCCCGGTCTACGTGGAAAAACCCTCAGCCAACACCTCGGCAGAAGCAAAGGAACTCGCCGAAATCGCTGAGGCAAACAACACCTGGGGCCAGGTCGGTTTCATGAAGCGCTTCGCCGCGGTCTACACCCAGGCGAAAGAGATCATCGCCAAAGAAGAATTCGGTGAGCTTCACATGGTAAAAGTGAAATTCGGCCAGGGCCCGTACCCTCAGATCTGGGGCATCGATTCCGCAAGGCGAGCGATGCTGATTGGGCAGCTCTGTCACATCTTCGACCTCGTCCGATTCTTCGGTGGCAATCCGCAGACCGTTCACGCGTTCTATCGGGAGGCCACACCGACTCAGTTCGCCTACACCGTTAACGTAAAATTCGAAAGCGGTGTCATCGGCCTGATGGACCTGAACGCGCTCGATCACAAAACCGGCTTCCGGGACATCCATGAGCGCCTCGAACTCGTCGGCTTCGAAAGCAACATCTGCTGTGAGGACATGATCAAGACGTCATGGCAGGCACCCGAAGACTTCCTGAAATCCACCCCGCACACAGGCCGGTACGTGCATTCCTTCGACCCATCCTGGACCGGAATTAATCAGATGAAAAAGATCCTGGGTTACGAGGGCGAGGTGGAGCACTTCGCCAAAAAGTGCATCGGCCAGGCCGAAGGAGGCCCCGATCTGTGGGACAGCTATCACTCACTGAAATTCGGAGAAGCAGTCTACACCAGCGCCTTCGAAGGTGGAGAAGTGCAGGTGTACGCTGATTAGGCGCAGGGCTTTTGAACGAAGGCTGGGATGCTGTTGTCCACTCTCTCGCTCAGGAATCTTCCTGTGCTGAGGCCGCGGCTTTGCCCCACGGAGCGGTTAACATCGCTAGGGCATAGATGACCGCGACGAGCAACATGAGCTTGCGATAGCCGAACAGCAGTGAGGTGTACTCAAGTGTTCCCCCGACCAGCGTACCCAGGAGATTGGAGGCGAAACCCAGATTGGCCGCTTCTGTGTCGCGGAAGAAACGGCTGAAGAGGAGGTTGGCGAAGAGGATGGGCGAGAAGATTAGTGTGCTTGCCACCAGGTAGCGCAAAGCCCAGTTTTCAAAGAGCAGTTTATCCATCGGAATGAAATAGTTCAGTGCAATTGACAGTCCCAAGGCCACCACAAAAGGCCAGGCTTTTTCCAGTCGATACTTGGAGACGATCGCGTTGGCCAGAAGGACGGCCAGGAGGATGGCAAAGAACACAAGAGAGTTCACCAGCCAGGTGGAACCGAACAGCAGCGAAAACTGAACTATGGATTTCGTCTCCAAAAGGAAGAAGCCTGCACCCATAAAGAAGAAATGGCTGTAGAACCGTTTCCCATCTACGGCTTGGGGACGAGCGACGTAAACGGCTCCAACGCATAGAGGGATGAGCAATCCGAACATCAGAAAATAGAGCTTCGGAATGGTCGGTTTGCGCAGGTAAGTGAAAGGCCAATCATCAGTCGCACTGACAAGCGAGTCATCATATTTGAAGGGCCTCGGTCTCTTGACGGCGGGAATATTTGCCACCTTAGGCCCGACCATCAGAATTCCTGGAAGATTTTCATATCGCTTGAACATGATGACAAGAGGCTTTTCATTGAAGGCCTCTTCGAGCATCTTGGCCAGCTTCTGAATGTACCACTCCTCACGATAGTAATTGTAGAGGACAAACACCCCGTCCTTCTTGAGTCGCGAACGAACCGTACGGAAGCACTCAATAGTGAAGAGGTAATTCTCGAGACGGAGGCTGGAATAGGCACTGGCGAGAGTCAGCGAATCCGGCAGTCCAAAGGCGACCATGTCGTACTTCTTTTGGGTGCGTTGAAGGAACGCTCTGCCATCGTTGATGTGCAGATCTACTCGAGGATCCTGATAGGGCGCCGCCGGATGCCGCCTGACTCCCAGTCCGGCGATGACCGGATCAATTTCGACCGCGTCAAAATGCTTAACTCCGTGGCTTAGTCCAACCGCAATATCGCCACCGGAGCCGGCGCCGATCATCAGCACATCCTCAAAAGGCTTCTCATCCGCAAACGCCCAGTAAGGAGCGTGATAAAATTTTTCCATGTCGTCCGGCGGGATCATGTTCTGATGACCAATTCCATTCACAGTGATGCCCGCTCCGAGGATTTCTCCTCGCTCCCGATATGGAAACAGACGAATCTTGTAGTATGGCGACCAGTAGATTTCTCCGACCAAGTCTGCACCCGAGATAGCGAGGCACCCCAAAGTGCAGACCACCTGCCATTGCTTCCATCTTTTGCCCGCGCGGCTCAGCAGAAGGAAAATGCCCAGGGATGCAGCAAACCAGAACATTGCGGGGAGGCGTGCAAACGAAGAGAGCGTGTATGCAGCTATTCCAGCCAGACTGCCCAGGATGTTTAGAGTGTATGCACGAAGTGGTGGCAGGCTTTGGAGCAACTGACTCAGCGGTTGGGAAAGGCTGGTCAGGATGCCTGCGACAAAGAGAAAGACCAGGGGCAGTACCATCCAGATCGGAACGGTGGAGGCCCTCTTCTCCTGGAAATGGATCTGGTCGGAGAGGTCAAGCGAAATATTGAAATCAAAAACATATATCAGAATGATGTACGCAAAGACTGCCATCGGGAAACAGCGGAACAGATCTGTTTTCCACTTTGCGCCCATGCAGCCCAGGCCAATACCAAGCATGCAGGCGAGCAATACAAAATTCGTGAAATAACCCACGTAGTAGACGTTCGCCGCGGTCCACCGAATGACAGCTAATTCGAAAAACAGAATCACGAAGCTGAGAAGAAAGAGTCTCAGCGCAGGTGTTTCGAGAGCTGGAGTCTGTTCGGTGTTCATAGATGATTTGCAGGGGGAGACTGCAATTCAACCTGAGTTTCGAGCAGTCCCGACATTGTTTTTGCCAGCCACCATCATGGTGGCGACTGTAGAGGGCCGCAATCAGAACATCTCTGCAAAGAGTTGAGGACAGGTCATTCAAGCCCCGTTTCGACCAATCGAGTTGACTTCAATAGTGACAGGAGTTGTGCTGGCCTCTCTTTGCAGTTCAGACATTCAATCTACCTTCTGATGATCGCAGTATTAAAAGAGCCCTGCGTAACCTGGCGGCGGTGCAAACTCTTATCTTTGTTTCTATCGCTGATGGTGGTCGTGCCGTTTTCAGGCAAAGCACTCCACATCGATGATCCGGCCTACATCGAACTGGCAGACCAGATTCTGACAGATCCATTGAGGCCATATTCGTTTCAGATCGATTGGACGTTGAAGCCGATGCACGCTTTCGAGGATTACAATAATCCGCCACTTTACTGTTATTGGCTGGCGATGGTGATGCCAGTGTTCGGACGTACCGAAGTTGGGCTGCACATGGCGATGCTGCCGTTCACGATGATGGCTGTCGGAGGCATGCTCTGGCTCTGTTGCCGATTTCTGAAACAACCGCTGACTCCAGCTTTGATGTTGGTGTGCTGCCCAGCGTTCATACCCTCGCATAACGTCATGTTGGATGTCCCTATGCTTGGATTGTTCCTGGCAGGGATGGCGCTCTTCATTGGGGGAGTGGATGCGGATAATCGAGCGCGACTAGGGGGGGGGCGCTGCTGTTGGGTTTGGCCATCCTGACAAAGTACTCCGCGCTAGCGGCACTTCCCTTGATGGTTGCCTATCCAATCCTTCGAACGAAGCCTCGTGCCCTGATGAGTCTACTGATCCCGGTGGTTGTCGTTCTCCTTTGGGGGCTGCATGGCTGGGTGGTTTATGGCCGGCCTCACTTTTTCCGGACGGGAGTCTCCCGGTCCTGGAATGAAATCGGCATCCTGATTCAGTGTAGTGGGAGGGCTCTGTCCGGGTGTGCATTCGTGTTCCCGATTCTCCTGGCTCTGCAATGGAATCGTGCACGTGCGATCGGTCTGCTCGTGGCCGGATTGCTTACGATGGCCTTTGGATGGCCCTTCGCCGGAATCTGGATTCAGAACATCTTGGAGTTTGGCATGGTCATAAACCTTGCTGCGTTTACTTTTCTACTCGGTCGGACTATCTGGGGAGGAACAAGGCAGGCCTTTGGCGATTGCACGCACTCAAAGGAAGGTAGGGACAAGGTCTTTCTGGTTTTGTGGGCCTTGAGTTTCCCCGCTTTCAATCTCGTGGCCGCCGAATTTGTTGCTATTCGATATTTGCTGCCAAGCCTGCCACCCCTGCTGATTTTGTCCTTTCTCAACTTGGAGGAAGACACAGTTGCGCATTCAAGATGGGCAAGACCTGCTGGCGTCTGCGCTTCCCTCATCACGGCAGTATTCGGGCTCTGGGTGTCTATTGCGGATTTGGAGTATGCAGGAGTCTACCGGGCCAAGGCTCAGGAGTTATCGGAAAATCTTAATGCCTCCGAAGGACACTTGTGGTTCGCAGGCCATTGGGGTTGGAGACACTACGCTGCGGCATCAGGAATGAAACAAGTACCTCAGGCAGACGAACCGCTGCCTGAAGGAGATGTTCTCGTCATTCCTGTCTGGTCTCCGCGACAGGCACCAGAGAGAATTCAGCGTTTTCGCGAGGTCTCGCGTGATTCAGTTCAATCCCGTTGGTTTCTACGTACAGGATCTCCCAGGGATCGTGGGGCCTTCTATAAGGTGACCACGCACCTGTTGCCTTACGCGTTTGAGACGGGTGAGTACCCACTGGAGACCTTTGTGGTCTATAGCGCGGAGGCTTCTCGCTGACCTGAATCGCTTCGCCAAATGAATAGTAGAAGCGCAACAGCCAGCGCGGCTGCGAGCAGTGAAGCCACGACCTGAGTTCCAGGACTGTCTGAGAGGAATACGGCACCGTGTTTCAGCTTGTGGAAATAGTTGTCCACGTATCGCGGGTTCAATCCAATTTCACCTCGAATGGAGATTCTGTTTGCTGCCTTAAGGATGATAGGGACTGGCCGGGCCTGCAGATAGACGATGGCTCCGGAGGTTAACAAGCTCTCCAGGACAAAGACTATTCCGAACGCCAGTCTGCATCTTACATCAAATGTCTTCACAGCCGAGGCGAGCCAAACAGCGGCCAGACAGATGAAGGGCATCAGGTTCAGATGTGCTACCCCGTGTGACTGGTAATCCCGCGAGGCCAGGACATTCAGTGGGATTCCGAGCAAAGCGAACGCAAGCCAGAAGGTTAGGCCAGGCACAGCCCGTGCTGTCTCAGGCTGGGGGACTTCGCTCTCCCGCCGCAGTCCTTTCTTCGCGTAAAGGACACATGAAAAGATCAGGCCGAACATCCCGGCCCAACCGAGTCCACCTGTGAGACTGCACGCGTTGTTGGACAGGTCACAGAACCACTCGGCCAATCGCTCCTGTTGTTCAGGCTTGGGAACGAAATCTTCGCCCCATCTTGTGTCAGCCTGTACCACCCGCTCCGCGTGTCCGAGTCCCTGCCATTCGTGACGCCAACCATATGGAACGAATGTGCAATAAAGGTTACCGGCAAAAGCCCGCGTCCAGGAAACTTCAGCCTGCCTGTCCTCCGCCACGAGCTCGGAATACGAATCTCCTAGTGTGCTGTTAGCCTGGAGAGTTGCCTTGATCCCAAACTTGGCGAAGCAAGTCCCAAACCACAGGCCAAGTAGGAGAATGCTGCAAGCGACAGGCAGCACGAAAGGTCGGGAGGATTTACCTTCCTTGAGGGCCGCGTAGAGATGACTGACGCAGAGATGAACAACAAAAAAAAGGGCGATCAGAACCGTCAGGTAATGGACTAGCACACCGGCCGCGAAAGCTGGAATACTCCAGGCACGTAGCTCCGGCGAGTTTCGCTTCTGCCCGTAGAGATAGAAGTGAATCGCCCCAAGGATGTATGCAACTGTCAAGAACTTCGTAGCAGTGAAGACCTCATGTTGAACCGCGAATGGGGATAACCCAAACAATCCGGCCCCCAGGAGCATTGCCGTTCTTTGCCGCAGTCCGGCGAGATCACGCAACAGAAGCGTCATCGGCAGAACTGCCAGAGTGTTGAGGCCCGTAGCGAAGACTTGATAAGAGGCGAAATCTCGCCCCATGGAGCGCATGAAGAATGATGCAACCGCGTTGAAGATCGGCCCGCGTGCTGGGAGTGTCCACATACCCAAATGAAAGTGTGTCTCCGCAGGCAGATGGTCGAGAAATAGAATCGCCCGTTCGTAGTGTTCGTACCAGTCACCAAACCACGTAACACCCCCATAGACCACAATCTGGAACTGCAGCGCGAGAATCCAAAATCCCACCGCACTCCAAAGGGCGAGCCCATCCAGCGCAATGTCCGATTGCTTACCGGAGCTATTAAACAGGACGAACAGAGACCAACCGCACAGGGCAATTACCGGAAACCAGGTAAGCCATCCAGGCAGATTAAAGAGCCAGCCAATGAACTCGAAAATGAAGATCAGTACTACACCGGACAGTGCGGCGAAAGTGAGCCGATGCAGTGCGTCAAGATTCAATCGCCGCGCCACGGGCTGACCAGCCAGAACGCAAGCCATTAGCATCGCCAGGAGTTGTAAGAAGGGTACGAGGGCCAAAGTGGATTCCTGTATTAGGTGACTGCCTCCCGACCAACTACTTTTTGAGGCCTACCTCTTTTTGCCGATTAGCTTTAACGCCTTGCTCGCGTTCTTGCTGAGGGATCGATCTGATTTCAGCCTGGTGATGGCCCGGCCCGATTCCGCACCGAGATGGCCAATACGGTCTTCGGCTGCAGCGACAATCTCCTTGTCTGAATTGCCGAGGGCGTGGACCAGTGCCGCATATTTGAGCGTCCGCCAGTCTGACCTGCCGCGCACCCAGGGTTTGCGATCTATGGTAATGGCCAGCGGGCGGCTGTTGACCGCGTCTTTGCCGAGGTTCTCTTCGTCGTAGAAATTGGCGAATGGCACCTGTAGGGAAACTCGTGTAGCACCAGGCACGACCCGGGCGAAGCAGACATACTTGAATCGAATCTGCTTGCCCGCCGGTACCTTGATTTCTTTGGTGTCGCCAGTGATTTCTCTGAGCGGGAAGAACTCGGTCGATTTGCGCTGGAACGCGACGCCGATGTTCCGATTGAGCTGTTCTCCGGCGAGTTCGAAGTCCTCTTCGCTCTTATTGAAAAAGCGGATCGTGAAGATGATCGGCTCGCCCATCATATATTTCTTCTTGTCTGTCGTGACGATGACTGCAAGATTTTGAAGGGTCTTTGAAACCGACCATCCGGCCGCCTGGGGTATCGCGAGTTTGATCGGCATGGTCTTGCCGCCGCGCAGGACCGAAAGGGTTGCCTCCGTTTGCTGCAACTGCTGTTTGGCCTGGAGTGCTTCGCCAAGTTGGACAGCGGCTGACGGAATACGATCTGTGTCCTCTGGTGCGTCGCTCTTTCTGACCTGCATGACAATGTCCCCCGCCTGCAGACCCGATGCAGCAGCCTTCCCCTCAGCGGACACCGACTCGATGGCGACGCCTCGAGTCAAGAAGTGCTTCCAGCACTCTTCATTGCTTAGAGCGCGAGCAGAAATGCCCTGCTCGGAGAGATGCTTCGCGGCCGCTGCGTTTGTCTTAAGCGCGGCGGCCGCCTCTTTCTTGGCCTTCAGGGATCGAGCTGTGGCGTCTGCCCTCTTAGCCGCAGCGAAATCCTGCTCCTTCCAGGTGCCACGGATATCGTGAAGAGTCACAGTTCTCGCCGTGAGTTCCACCACACCTGAATTACTCTCATAAGCGCCAACGACGGTATTGACCTCGCGCAGAAATGAATTCAGACTGGTATGGCGATGAAAGGCGGTCGTGTAATTGATGCGAGGAAGTTTGAAGCCGAATCTGAAGGCAGTCGTCAGCCCAACGCCGTCAAGCAGCGCGTGGGCTCGAACGGCGATGTCGCGTCCATCGAACCAGTCTCTCTTTGGCGCGTACGAGAACTTTTCGACCTCTCGAAGAGCAGCCACATGCTGGCTGGTAGGAGAGCTCACCTTGAGGCCCTCGACAGCTTTACCGATGGCTCCGGCTCGACTGACAATTGCCTCGCGGCGCCGGGCTCCGGGGAGGGAATGGACGAGCTTTTTCAGGCTGTCGAGTTGAGCTTCCGCCTGCGCATATTTCTTGATCCATGATTTCGATTTTGAGAGTGCGCCGGTGATCTCCATATCCTCGATGAGGAATCGAAGATGATTCGTCGGCGATTCGTCCCCTTGAAGACGGGAGGGCACGGCGGCCACATCTGCTTCAATAAAGAGGAGCCCTGGTTTTGTCGATATGGCAAAGTTGGACGCGTCGAAACTGCGGTCAACGTGATCGCTTGCCGCATCAAACGTGGCCAGGGGCGCGTATTTCTCCGAGAGCTCATTATTCAGATAAAAGACCGTATTCGGGTAAGGCAAAGTAGGCGCGTTTCTCAACTGCACGAAAAACACCCGCGGGTAATTATCAGTCGCAAGAAGGCCGCGAATTCTGCCATCGATGCTGGGCACAAGCCGCGCCGCATACGTGCGCGCCTGGGATTTCTGGAACGGTCCCGGAAGATACAGACTGCTCCCAGACGGCACTGGCACCGGCAGCCCGAGCGGAAGGCCCTGAAACATGGCCACGACCTCTGCCTTGGGATTCTTCTCCCTTACATTTGAAAGAACGCGCGCCGCAGAAGACCGCAAACGAATGCGGAGGCCGCATTCTGCACTGCGGCCCATGACATCAGCCCACGCAACACCATCTTTGGTGACGAGGGTCCGGGCACCCACCTGAATCTGTTTACCTTTGTAGAACAGGGTCTTCCCGCCGGCCTGAATCTGCCTGATTTCGAAACTGGCCTGGGCAAGCAGAGGTTGTGCGATGCAAGTTATGATGGCGGGGATGGTCAGTCTCAAGAGAAGCTGTTCCATAGTTGAACCAGAGGATTCGAATATGAGGGCGCGGAAGGATTTATTAGAAAGGCTGCAGTCTGAAACGCAAGATAGGAGTACGCATGAAACACCAGTTGACTGGTGATTCGAGTAATGCTTCTGTATAAGTTGCCCCTCATCCGTGCGTGCTGGGTGTCACCCAAAATTTACCGTCCAGATCCATCCGGAGATCCGCCGTGAGCGACGACAATAAAAAGGACAAAGACGACAAGGAAGAGGTCAAAGAGAAAGTCGAGGAAGCCGAAGAAGTCGAGGAGGCAGAGGAGGTGGAGGAAGCCGAAGAAGTCGAGGAGGCAGAGGAGGTGGAGGAAGTAGAAGAAGCGGAGGAGGTCGAAGAGGCCGAGGAAGTGGAAGAAGCAGCAGAATCGGAGGACGAAGAGGAAGACGAAGACGCAGGCGA